>TARA_R110001632_G_scaffold23425_3_pt1 | contig 17159 bp, 20 predicted proteins | sample TARA_R110001632 | Tara Oceans TARA_R110001632 (sample SAMEA4398266) | marine metagenome | biome: Polar Biome; feature: [SRF] surface water layer (ENVO:00010504); material: water (ENVO:00002006), including particulate matter (ENVO:01000060) such as... | depth 5 m
CACAAATAGGTAAGATCCCTGAATAAAAAACAACTTTACCGCCTGGCAAACACCAAGCGTTGATAGTTTTATCTTCTACCAAATTAAATTCCCATTGATAAGAATCAGCCTCTTTGAGCATGTTATTATTTCTCATAAAACGATCAACTGCAGCAGAAATATTCTTTCCAATATCTTTGATCATAATAGTTGCTGATTGATTGTTGGATAATTTATTCTCTTGTAGAAAACCTCGATACTGAGCAAAACTAGCAGGTAATACATTTTCATCTTTAACAATATTGAATTGTTTTCTTCCTGTAATAGGTACCGTTGTACACTCTACAAAGAGTATTATGACAACAATAAGAGAGATTATTTTTTTCATTTTTAAAAAGTATTATCGATGATAATAAAGATGATTCCTTATTTTTGTTTGAGAATCTATAGAATAGTAACGAAGTATAAAATTACAAATTCTATGTCATTTTAAAAATAATTTCTTGCACCTTTTAGAAAATAACAAATTATTAAAACCAAGCCTTTCTATCCCTAGGGTTGTACGTTTTTTTGCGAAAATTTTAGAATTCTTCTCAAGTTCTATGGCAGCAGCATTTGGTGAAAGAATTTTCACCACCCCTATCAACTTTTCGACTCCGAAAAGAGAGCAGTATATGTTGAAAAGTGCTCAGAACAAGCGGTTAAAAGTTACAGAAATCAATAAAGAAATTGAAATTCTTTCTTATGGATATTCTAAAAAAAAAGTTTTATTAGTACATGGTTGGGCAGGGAGGAGTACACAATTATTTGCATTTGCTGATAAATTATTGGAAAAAGGATATATGGTCATTTCTTTTGATGGTCCGGCTCATGGGAAATCTACTGGCAAAACCACTATGATGCCTCAATTCTTATCAACCATACAAAAAATAGAGTCAACTTTTGGCCCTTTTGAAGCTGCTGTTGGACATTCATTTGGCGCCACTAGTTTATATAATGCAACTTCTGACTTTCTTACTATCAAGACATTTGTTGCAATTGGTTCTGGTGATAAAATTTCGGACATTATTTCAAATTTTGCCAATAATCTAATGCTTAAAGAAAAATCTGCAAGAAAGATTCAAACCAAATTAGAAAAACGATGGAATTTAAAAGCTGATGATTTTGCAAGTAGTTATGTAGCAAGAAAAATTAAAATTCCTGTTTTAATTGTTCACGATACAAAAGACGGTGATGTTCCTGTAAGTTGTGCCTATAAAATTCGTCAAAATTTAAAGAATGGCAGTTTATTAATCACACATGGATTAGGTCATACCAAAATATTAAGAAATCAAGAAGTAGTAAATAAAAGTGTAGAATTTATAATACAAAATACATGAGAAAAGTAATATTAGTAGTTATTGTCGGTTTATTGTTTAGTTGTTCTGGAGTTGCTCAGAAAACAGAAAAGAAAAACGGGAAAAAATATGAAATCGTAAAAACTGAATCTGAATGGAAGAAAGAATTAACTAGCATTCAGTATTACGTCTTAAGGCAAGCTGGTACTGAGAGAGCTTTTACAAGTTCTTTAAATGACAATAAGAAAAAAGGTGTTTATGTTTGTGCTGCTTGTAAAACTCCATTATATAAATCTGATCATAAATTTGATTCAGGAACGGGTTGGCCTTCTTTTGATAGAGCTGTTATAAATAATGTTGAATTGGATGTAGACTATAAAATTGGATACGAAAGAACAGAATTAAAATGTGCTACTTGTGGCGGTCACTTAGGTCATTCTTTTAATGATGGCCCAAAAGAAACTACTGGTGAAAGACATTGTATTAATGGTGCTGCTTTAAAATTTCAGCCAAAAAAAGAAACTAAGAAATAAAAGAATACAAACAAAAAGTTTAGTACTAGCTAGTAAATCTTTTTTGTACAGTAGAATTTATGATTACAGATTCTGATTCTTCAAGAGATTTGTTTAATCTCTTTAGCATTAGTTTAGCAGCTGTAACTCCTACTAATTTACCATGTTGATCTATGGTAGTTATGCTTGGAGTTAAATGTTCAGAAATTACGGCACTTGCATACCCTATTATAGCTACACTCTTATTATTAAGAACTTCTTTCTTTTTACCAATTCTAAATGCTGCTAGTGAAGATTCTTGATCTAAAGCCATAATAGCATCAACCTTATTTTGTTCTATTAAAGAAGATAATTCATTTTCTATATGTTCTTCAGAACCTTCAATAATAATAGGACTGTGAATACTTTTGATTGCACTTGTATATCCGTTAGTTCTTAATTTTCCAACATTAAGATTATTAATCGTAGAAACCAAAGCGACATTTTTTCTACCATCAGAAATTAATTGATTTACAGCATTATAAACTGCATCGTAATCATCTACCAATACTTTATCACAATCTATAGATTTAACTGCCCTATCAACCATTAATAAAGGAATTTCATCTTCTAATCTACTCAAATGAGAAAAATCTTGTTTGATTTGAGTTTCTTCAGAAACAGTTATGATGATAGCATCAACTAAACCATTAGACAAGGTTTGTACAGACTGTACTTCTTTCTCAAAAGACTCATTGGTAATACTAATAATAATATTATAATCAGTTTCTGCAATTACATTTTCAATTCCTCTTAAAACTCTTAGTAAAAAGAAATTTTTAATGCTTGGTAAGACAACACCAATTGTATTGGTTTTTCCAGATTTTAAATTTACTGCTAGTTTATTTGGTTTGTAATTGTATAATTTAGCAGCCTCTTTAATTCGCTGTTTTGTACTCTCGCTTATCTCATAACTATCATTTAAAGCCTTGGAAACCGTAGATATAGATACTTCTAATATCTTAGACAATTCTTTTATTGTGATGTTTTTCTTCATATAAAGCTGAATAAGTGTGAAAAATACGACAAGCTACCTAAATATCAAACTTTAAGAAGATAATTAAGTTCCTTCAAACCATTTTTTAAAGGAAGAAACTTTTTCTCTACTAACAATAATTTCTTTTTCAATTTTAACTTTTGGTGTTATTTTAAGTCTGTTATTAGAATATACAACAACATCTTGAATGTTATTTATATGAGTAATAAATGTTCTATTCACTCTATAAAAATCTTTCGTTGCAAGAACAGAATATACATCTTCTAATTTATAATCTATAATGAATTTTCTATTTTGATTTGTAACTAAATAAACAGTTCTTCCTTCAGCAAAAAACAAAGCAATTTCTTCTGTTTTTATAGAGTGAATATGATTTCCTAAACGAACTAAAAATCGGTCTTTTAGTTTCTTTTTATGCATCAATTTCTCAACATCTTTTATAGCGTCATTAATGCCAAAAACATCTTGAAAAGATTTTAACTTGTTTAAAGCCTTTGAAATATCTGTAAATGTGATCGGTTTTAGAATGTAATCAATACTATTTACTTTAAATGCATCAATAGCATATTCATCAAAAGCTGTGGTGAAAATTACAGGTTTGCTAATTTTTACTTGATGAAAAATCTCAAAACTCAAACCGTCTGTAAGTTGAATGTCCATAAAAACTACATCATACTCATTTTCTTTATGCTTAAACCAATCAACAGAGCTATTAATTGAATCTAGTTGAGCAACAATTTGAATATTAGCATCAAATTTCAACAAATAACGCTCTAGCTTTTCAGCTGCTAATTGTTCATCTTCAATAATAACAACTCTCATTTGGTTAGTTTTTGATGGTTAACTTTGGAAACGCAACTACTCTTTTTTCTAGAGATTCTGTTACGCTGATTTCTTGTTGACTATAAATTTTATATACTCTATTAATTTCTTCGAAATCTGTTATTGAAAGTTGAGCATTAATTTTATCATGATGATTATAGCATATTTGAACTGAGTCGTCAATTTCAATAATAGAAATTTTTAATTTTATACTAGAAGACATGATGGTATTTCTAACAATTAACTCAATTAAAAACAACAAAGTACCTGGCACTATTAGAAAATCAGAAACTGAAGAATATCCTATTTTTATTGTTCTATAAGGTAATTTATTAAAGAGTTTATTTAATTCTAGAAGATGTTCATATTCTTCTTCAATTGCTACCAATTGTTTGTCTTTACTAGATAAAATATATCTATAAATAGTTGCTAAATGATCTATAAATTCTTCCGACTTCTCTTTATCTTGATGTAATAAAACAATAAGAGCTTCAAAACTTTCAAAAAGTAAATGAGGGTTAATTCCTCTTTTAAATTGAGCAAAATCATCTTCAATATATTGTTTCCTTAACTCTTCTTGTTGTAATCTTTCTGAATTAATTTTATATAAATATTGGTGACTTATAAAAAGAACTACATATATAAATGTGATTACAGAAAAAATACTTCCAAACATTAAAAGTTCACTTCCACTAACCGAAAAACCAACCACATATTTATAGTAAGCTATCATAGAAGTAATAACAACGGTAATACATATTGATAAGGAAATAATAATTTGAAATACTATAGTCAAAAGTATTCCTCCTTGATCAGGAATGCGCTTAAAAAGTAAAAGTAAAACTCTAGATACTTCTTGAACTATATAAGAAAGTCCAATACAAACATATAATTCCTCCCCTAAAAACTCTTCTTGTAACTGTGATACATTATTATTTAGCAATAAAATTAATAAATAGACTACTACTCCACTAAAAACAGGACTTAAGAGTCTAAAAAACGGTTGATGTATAAATAGCTTTTTCATAAAATAACGGGGATTTTAACTTGAAAATCTTGTCCGCTAGAAACTGTAATTCCTTCAGTATGCAATAATAAATATCTAGAATTAATATTTTTTAAACCAATTTTAAATGAAGTAACTTGTGTTGGTTTCTTCGTTACATTATTCTGAATTGTAATGTATTTTTTATCTGAGGTAATCTTAATTTGTAAAGGTTCTTCTTCATCCAATATATTGTGTTTTACTGCATTCTCTACTAACATTTGTATTGTTAAAGGAGGGATTTTAGTTTGCAGTAATTCTTCATTAATATCAATAGTACAATTAAATTTATCTTCAAATCTAGTTTTCAATAAAAACTGATACGAATGTACAAACGCTAATTCTTCTTCAACTGAAATTAATTTCTTTTGATAACTACTTAAGGTATATTGATACATTTCGGCCAACCTTCTAATAAACAATGCTGCTTTCTTTTCATCTTTAAAAACTAAGGATGAAATGGTATTTAAACTATTGAATAAAAAATGTGGACTTAATTGAGATTTTAGAGCTTTTAATTGTAATTCTATTTGTTTTCGTTCTTGTCTAACAGTATCAATTTGAAAGGTAGTATAGGAGTAATAAGAATAATAAGCAAAATAAATAACTTCAAAGATGATGATAAGAATAAAAAGAAGAATTCCTAGTTTGATACTATATCCTTCAAAAATTGCTAAAAACCCTTCCTCTTTTATAAAAAGTACTTTATATAAATAACAAACTAAAGTTATCCATCCATAAGTAAAAATAAAATGAAGTAGGATCCCTAATAACAATCTATTTCCTTCAAATTTTTGCCAAGGCAAAATTTTGTCAAATTTTAATGCTGTGAAATAGATAAGATAAGAAGAAGTAATTCCAATAAAAATAGCTACAAAGGTTTCCAAAGTACTAAGTGAAACCGAATCCTCAGAATCACTCACTACAATGAAATAGGAGATTAGTAACCCAAAAAAAACTCCTAAGAAGCTAATGAAAAAATGTTTTTTCATTAAAAAGTTGTTGGTTAATTGTTGGTTGATTTGCATAGAACTAAGGTAATCAATCTTTAAAAAAGACTGATTACCTTAGTATAATATTATAGTGCTTTCATTGCTCTACCAAAATACGTTTCAGATTTGATCGTTTTAGCAGCTATTGTATAAGCATCTTTAACTTTTTGAGAAGACTTTTTAACTCTTCCAGAATAAGCAACTAAAACGGTAGATAGATAATAATCTGATTTTATTCCTTTAGCTGCAGACTCTATTAATTGAATTAAAAGCTGCTCTGTAATTTTATTGTTTTTTGCTAATTTCTTGTAAATATTAGTCGCATAATGATCAGAATCCACATTGTTTCCCACAATAGTAAGCAGCTTTGCTAACGATTCACTGCTCATATTCTCTACCATTAAATCATTAATTACTTGAGTTGTGTAATGATCTGATTTAATTTCACTTAAACTATTCATAAATGTATTATAATTAGCCTTAGAAATATTTTTATTCTTAAGTGCTTTACGTAACACTTGAGTTCTATAATGATCTGATTTAATCTCTCTAGACAAATTCATAATCGTTGTTATATTATCTCCATTTAAGTCCCTTTTATCCATAATGGAAGATAAAATTTGTGTTTTATAATGATCAGAATTAATACCTTGTGTAATTTGTAATAAACTAGACATATCAGTATCACTTATTGAAGAATCATCAATAATTGATTTCATGATTTGTGATGCGTAATGATCAGAACCAATATTTGAAACCGCTTTTATAAAAGCTGTTTTAGTTTGATTACTAGATAAAAAAGCTTTTTGATTAGATTTTAAAATTTGAGAAAGATAATAATCCGATTTAATTTCATTTCCAACTGTTTTAACAACAGATAGCAACTCATTATTACTTAATTTTTTCTTTAAAAGTATTTTTACGTAAGCAGCTTTTACGTAATCAGAATCCATGCTTTCAACTTCATTCATTACTTTTTTTACACCGCCATTTTTATAGAACCTCTCTACTCTACTCTCTGCTGCAATAGTTGTGCTCTTAATTAAATCTGGCAAAATATCTGCTAACCAGTTTTTTCCATCAGGATCATACGATTGCTCTCTAGATCCAACATAATATTTACGAACTAATTTCCCTCTTTCAGATTCTATTGTAATTCTTCTTCTTTTTCCGAATCTAGATTTTCTAATTTCTATAAAGCCTCCTCTAGAAATTGCGATGATCTCTTTATCATCATCAGAAAGTGTTATTTCACCTTCGTATTCTACTTTAAAATCTTTTTGACCATTTTTAATTGAAATTGTTCTAATACCATTACTATGAGATGTCCTAATGTTATTTTTTGTTACTGTTGTTTGTCCAAAGAAATCTGTTGGATGTAATAAAAAACTAATAACGAATAGAACTGCTAAGAATGTTTGTTTTATAATTTTTACTTGCATGATTGTTGTTTTATTGATTTTTGATGAAACAAATGTATCTGTGTAATCGTCTTAAAAAAAACTAGATGTATTGAACTGTTTCTTTTTTGTAGTGAATTGTATATCCGGTAACTTTTGTATCTTGTTTGCTCCATTTTTAAACTGAAAAATGAATAAAAAAGAGATTATTGATTCCTTGGAGATAAAGCATAATGAATTATTTAAATGGTTAGAAAACCATCCTGATGAAAAATGGATCCTTGGTCCAGAAAGCAAATGGACAACTGGTCAACATTTATTACATTTAGTAATTAGTTTGAGAATGCTTAATAAAGCCTTAAGTATGCCGAAATTTATTTTAAAATATAAATTTGGAAAATCTAATAGACCATCAAGATCGTATGAACAAGTGGCAAAAAGATATGAAGAACGATTAGTTGAAAATCAAGAAAGGGCGCAAGCATTTAATAAAGACTTAAAAACACCAAGCTTAGAAGAAAAAAAACAATTACAAAGTAACCTACAAATTCTAAATAAAAAACTGCAATACAAAACCAATAAACTAAAAGACTCACAATTAGACACAATATTGTTACCTCATCCATTAATGGGAAAAATGACATTACGAGAAATTATTATGTGGACGGCACATCATACACAACATCATGTAGAAATACTTAAGAAACACTATTAGCATGCAAAAAATAATCACAAAACCTCAGTACTTTTTTACTTTATTGGCAATTACAATGGTTGCTATCGGTTTCTTTTATAAAGAAAACGCGATTGAATTAGCAACTTCTGGAGTGACTATTGATTTAGACATTTGGAGTCTTAGTTTAATTTCTGCACTGTTTTTTGTTTTGGTTGCAGTAAACTATGCATCCTTAACTATCACACAGAAAAAAGCAAAGAAAGGATTAACTATCATACATATACTTATTCAAATTATTGCCTTAATTCCACTACTCTATTTTATATTTAACTCAGAATCACCAAAAACATACGAAGAAATTTCTGGTATGAATGTTATTCTTTTACTAGCTTTTGTGATGTTTCTTCTTGCTACAATTATTCACTTAATCAATTTTATTACAAGCTTAGTTGCTACTAAAGATTAAGTACTCTTTTCCTTGAGTTAAATGCACGTATTTTCTATATTTGTAGCTTCCAAAAAAGCAAAAGAATCCTATGTTTAGTAATTTAAGCGAAAAATTAGATAAAGCCTTACACACTCTTAAAGGTCACGGTAAAATAACAGAGGTAAATGTAGCAGAAACTTTAAAAGAAGTACGAAGAGCATTATTGGATGCCGATGTAAACTTTAAGATTGCTAAAAACTTCACTAAAAGTGTTCAAGAAAAAGCCTTAGGTCAAGACGTATTAACTACCTTAAATCCAGGTCAGTTAATGGTTAAGTTGGTAAAAGACGAATTAACTGATTTAATGGGTGGTGATGTTGTTGGAATTAATTTGGGTGGAAGTCCAACAGTAATTTTAATGTCTGGTCTACAAGGTTCTGGTAAAACTACCTTTTCTGGAAAATTAGCTAATTTCTTAAAGACAAAAAAAGCAAAAGAAGTATTATTAGTAGGTTGTGATGTCTATCGCCCTGCTGCAATAAATCAATTACAAGTTGTTGGAGAACAAGTTGGCGTTGAAGTATACGCAGAAGTTGGAAATCAAAATCCAGTTGAGATTTCAGTGAACGCCGTTAAACATGCAAAAGCAACGGGTAAGAATGTCGTTATTATTGATACTGCAGGTCGTTTAGCTGTAGATGAAGCAATGATGACTGAGATTTCTAATATTCATAAAGCTGTAAATCCACAAGAAACCTTATTTGTAGTAGATTCTATGACAGGGCAAGATGCGGTTAATACTGCAAAAGCCTTTAATGATGTATTAAATTTTGATGGTGTAATTCTTACCAAATTAGATGGTGATACACGTGGTGGAGCTGCTTTATCTATTAAATCTGTGGTTGATAAACCTATAAAGTTTATTGGAACTGGTGAGAAAATGGATGCAATTGACATATTCTATCCAGATCGTATGGCAGATCGTATTTTGGGAATGGGAGATGTTATTTCTCTTGTAGAAAGAGCCCAAGAACAATACGATGAAGAAGAAGCTAGAAAACTTCAAAAGAAAATAGCAAAAGATCAGTTTGGTTTTGATGATTTCTTATCTCAAATTCAACAGATTAAGAAAATGGGAAGCATGAAAGACTTAGTCGGAATGATTCCTGGTGCTGGTAAAGCAATGAAAGATGTAGATATAGATGATGATGCTTTTAAAGGAATTGAAGCTATTATACATTCTATGACTCCTATAGAAAGAAGCACCCCTACAGCTATCGATGCAAGTAGAAAGAAAAGAATTGCCAAAGGATCTGGAACTTCTGTACAAGAAGTAAACCAGTTAATGAAGCAATTTAATCAGATGAGCAAAATGATGAAGATGATGCAAGGCGGAGGAGGCAAAAAGATGATGCAAATGATGAAAGGAATGAAATAACAATTATCAATGAGCAGTAAACACTGAAAACTGAAAAAATGATTTTACTTGACGGGAAAAAGACTTCATCAGACATTAAAGATGAAATTACAATTGAAGTTGCACAACTAAAAAAAGAAGGAAAGAAAACTCCACATCTAGCAGCTGTTATTGTTGGAAATGATGGAGCCAGTAAAACCTACGTAGGTGCAAAAGTAAAAGCATGCAATCGTGTTGGGTTTTTATCAACTTTAGTAGAACTTTCAGATCAAACTACAGAAGATCAATTATTAACTCAGATAGATGATTTAAATAACAATGATGACATCGACGGATTTATTGTTCAATTACCATTACCAAAACATATTGATGAACAGAAGGTAATAATGGCTATTAATCCTGATAAAGATGTAGATGGATTTCATCCTACTAATGTTGGAAAAATGGCTTTAAATCTACCAACTTTTATATCTGCAACACCCTTCGGGATTCTAGAATTATTAGATAGATATAAGGTTGAAACTTCCGGAAAGCATGTTGTAGTGATTGGAAGAAGTCATATTGTTGGAAGCCCGATGAGTATTTTATTGTCTCAAAAAAGAACTGTTGGTAATGCAACTGTAACCATCACTCATAGTAGAACAACTAATTTAAAAGAAATCACACTACAAGCTGATATTGTTGTTGCTGCTTTAGGAATTCCAGAATTCTTAACTGCTGACATGGTAAAAGATAACGTAACAGTTATAGATGTTGGAATTACAAGAGTTGAAGACAGTTCTAAAAAAAGCGGTTATCGTTTGTTAGGAGATGTTGCTTTTGATGAAGTTTCAAAGAAATCAGCTTTTATTACTCCAGTTCCTGGAGGTGTTGGCCCAATGACCATTGCTATGTTGTTAAAAAACACTTTGTTAGCTTGTAAAAGAAGTAGTTAATCTTCTCTATGAACTTTATCCATAGAAAAAGCGGGTAAACAGATTGCTATATATTCGCAAGCTGCATCAAAAGGATTTGAATATTGTACTCTGGTATTTTTTTGAATTTTTATAGATTGACCTACTTCTAAAACAATTGTTTCACCATCTATAATAAATTGTTTTTTGCCTTTAATTATATAAGTATATTCATCAAATTCTGGTGTTTGAAAAGGTTCGCTCCAACCAGACGGAGCAATCATATGAGCAACGCTAATTTGAGTATTACCATCAGTTGCATTCCCAAAGTGTTCTTCTATTAATTTTCCATCGGTAGTAGGCACTACAAAAGGAGTCTTTTGAATGGTGAATTTTTTAGACATTTAATGAAACCAAATGATAAATGATTTCATTTTAGCCAAATCAGGGATTTGTTCTAAATTCACCTTCTGATCACTAAATGCTTTTAAACCTAACTCTTCCTTATCTATTGCTATAGTAATGTTTAAATCATCGATAAATAAAGTTGCCGAAGAAAATGATGATTCTATTTTATTGATATTATTGTTTGCTCTAATGTCTGCAAAAGTGCTTCTTATGTTTAAACCTGATGCTGTTTTATATCTTTCATCAAAAATTTGAATACTTTTTATTGTTGATGTAGAGTCTAATTGCTCTTTTGGTACAATTGTTAGTAAGTGTTTTCCTTCTTTATCGTAAATTAAATACTCATCATCATCTTGAAAAGGATTATTTCCTAAAAACCCTTCACTTAAATTAGAAACAATAGAATCTTTTTTGAAAATTTCTGAAAGTTCTTGAATCGTAGATTTGTTACTAAGATGACCTATTTTTCCTTTTTGAATTTCAAATTTCGCTGAATCAGAGCAACTTGATATTGAAAATACTAATAATAAAGCTAGAGAACTAAGTATATATTTTTTCATTATTTTTTTGTTGTAAAACCATTATTAAAACGGTTAAATTGAATAAATGTTATTCGGATATCAAAATAACTCAGTAAAGATATGAAAAGAATCAAAGTTTTAGATGTTAATTAATGTTATCTATCAATCCAATTTTTAAAATCTTTTACACGTTCTCTACTGACAATAATTTCAGTTTCAGAAAACGTTTGTAATATTAATTTTAATCTACTATTAGTATAAGATATAATATCTTTAATTACATTGATATGAACCATAAAGGTTCTATTGACTCTATAAAAAGATTCTGGATCTAATTGATCTTGCCAATGCTCTAAAGAACCATCTATGAGATAATTTCTATTTCCGGTTGTATGGATATAGGTTGCTTTGTTTTCACTGTAAAAACATTCAATTTCATCTACATGAATAATTTTTATATGCTGACCAATTTTAATAGTAAATCTCTTTTTGTATTTTCTATCTATTGGGTTAATCAACAATTTACGAATATCGTCTATATTAACTTGAAGATTTGACTCCTTAGGTTGTTGATTTTTATATTTCTCAACAGCAATTTTTAATTCGTCTTCATCAATTGGTTTCAGCAAATAATCTACACTGTTTAACTTAAATGCTTTTAAAGCATATTCATCATAAGCTGTCGTAAATATAATGGCACTGTCTACAGAAACTTCTTCAAAAATTTCAAAAGACAAACCATCTGATAATTGAATATCTAAAAAGATTAAATCTGGATGTTTATTGTTTTGAAACCAATTTAGAGATTCTTCTACAGAATGCAACATCACTTGTGCATCTATACCAAGTACATTTAACATTCTATTTAACCTTCTTGCAGCGGGTTTTTCATCTTCTATGATAATTACATTCATAAGTTTTCTGTTATTTCTCGTTCATATATTCTTTAATTTTTTTGTCTTCCCAATCTTTATTAAGAAACAAAAGGCGTCCTCCAAAAACTTTGTAAGTATGAAATGCAATACCAATACCCCACCACACCCAAAGAGAAAAATTATCGAAATCAAAAAGCACTTCTTCAAAACTATCTCCATCTCTAAATTCATTTACAATTTTAGAAACAGAAATAATAGTATTCACAACTATATAGATTGATAGGTGTCTATAATATTTTTTTAGTTCGTCTACTCTTTTTTTAGCTCGTAGATATTTTCTGTCTACATTATTGTTATCTATTTCCATCTTTTATTTTTTTAAAACCTCATTACTTCTTTTATCATCTTCATTCATCAACTCTCTAATTTTCTTGTCTTCCCAAGATTTACCAAAAACGTTTTTAAAACCAAAAACGCCTAACCAATGAAAGAATAATCCTATTCCCCAAAACAACCATGTAGAGTACACTCCAAAGTTTGACAGCGATCTTCCTAATTCAAAATCATTCTCATAGTTTAAACCGTAGATAATAACTCCACTAATAAAGATATTAATTACAATATACACCGATAAGTGAGAGTAAAATCCTTTAATATCTTTGACCGTTTTCTTAGCTTTTAAATACTGCTGTTCTTTTATATAATCTTTGTCCATTTTCTTATTTTTTAAAATTAGTAGTGTCTTTATTCATATACTCTTGAATCTTCTTGTCTTCCCAGTTTTTTCCTAATCCTAAATTTTCAAATCCAAAAATTCCTAACCAGTGAAAAAATAATCCAAGTAAGTTTCCAAAGACTGCCCACCAAAACCAGTGATAATCAGGAGTAAACTTAAGGTTAATAAATACTAAAAAAGGAAGTAAAATAACCATAACTATTAAGTGAGAATAAAATCCTTTAATATCTTTTACTCTTTTTTGAGCATTTATATATCGTTGTTCTTTGCTATAATTTGTTTCCATATTCTTATAATTTATGTTTTTTATCTTCTTCCATAAGTTCTTTAATCTTCTTTTGTTGCCAATTTTTTCCTAATCCAAGTTTTTTGAATCCGAAAATCCCTAACCACATCATAAAAAGAGGAAATAACATACCACCAATTGCAAACCAGAAAAAGTGAAATCCAGGCACAAACTCTAAATTAACATAGATAGCTAAAGTTATAGTAACTAAACTTATCATTAAAAAAATATAAAATCCTTTGATTTCCTTTGCTTTTTTCTTCGCATTGATATAGAATAATTCTTGCATATGGTTAGATTCTATCTCATTAAAATCCGCATCGCTTTCTTCATTCATTATCTCTTTAAGCTTTTTCTGTTTCCAATCACTCTTTATTCTTGTTTTTGAAAGTCCTAAAACATTTAACCAATGAATAAAAAGACCTAAGATCCATGCTCCAATAAAAAACCAGAACCAATGAAATTGTGGGCTCAATATTAAATTAATTAAAATATTAAAGGGTATTATAAATATAGTTGAAGCAAAATGAGTGTAAAGGCCCATGATATCTTTTACTTTTTTTTGAGCTTTTATAAAGCTTTGATCTTGAGTATAACTTTCTTGCATGGTCTTAAAATTTACGCTTATTTTCTTCCTCCATCATCTCTTTTATTTTCTTCTCCTCCCAATTACTTCCCAAGAAAATATTGTAATTATTGGCTTCTAACCAATGAAAAAGAACGCCTATTCCCCATCCAAATAATGGAAACCAAAACCATTGAAATCTTGGTGAATAGTTTAGATTTATAAAAATCAAAAATGGCATAACAATCAAATAAGAGGCTAAGTTTTGATAAAATTCTTTTAATTTCTCTACGCGTTCTACTGCGAGTACATATTTACTATTTTCTAAATCTTCTGAATACATAATATTGTTCATTTTAATAAGGAGAGGTAAACTCACCTTAAATGTTTTGTTATCGTTTTGTATGATCACTTTTTTAGTAGTGATTAATCCATATCTGTCTACAATATTGCTAAGACCTACTTTTGTGCTCTTACCTATTGCTTCTTTAGGATTGATATTGTTTTCTATAATTAAATAGTTGTCCTGTTCGTAAATCCTAATTGTTAAGGGTTTTGACGAGGAAACCACATTGTGTTTCACTGCATTTTCAAGCAGCAACTGTAAGGATAAAGGCACTATTTTTAAAGTTTCATTACTAACTGTTGATGGAATTTCAAATTTCACAGCATCTTCAAATCGCATCCCTAATAACTCCATATAGGTATTTGCAAATTTTATTTCTTCTGTTAATGGAATCAAGTCCTTGTTTCTCTGTTCTAAAACATATCGATACACTTTAGATAGTTTCGTTGTAAATTTTTCTGCTTGATGTGGATTTTCTCCAATTAAAGAGGTTAATACATTTAAACTGTTAAATAAAAAATGTGGATCTATCTGACTTTTTAATGATTCGAACTTTGCTGTTTCTGTCTTTGCAACAATCTCTTGTTTGGTAGATTCTTGTGTCATGGCAGCTTTCCAGTTTCTCATAAAATCTTTTGCATGTAAGAATGTTGAAATTCCTAAAGAAAGAATGATATAGAAAAGGTGTGTAAACATTCTAGACCCTTTGAAAAAAATTACTGGATCTTGATTATTGATGACAATCCAAATGATATAATTTATTCCCAAAACTACAGGAACAGTATATAAAACAGCTCCAATAATGCCTGCTGTTACCCGTTGATTAGTATGCTTAATCCAATCCCATTTTGAACTTAAATAATTATTTAAGAAACCATTACCAAATCCTAATCCGAAAGAAAACATACCAGAAATCAAAAATGTTATTCCTATCTCTTCTAAGCTTGTTTGCTGATATATTAAAGAAAAGAAAATGGTAAAAACAACCGTGAGTTTTAAACAAACTATAAATCCTTTCTTTATACTTCTAATTGTAAAAACTTCTTTTGTAGTATTCATCTTCTTATAATTGGTTCTTTGTTCTGGTTATAAATTTAACTAAAGTTCTTTAACATCAAATGATGTTTTTTAAAACTTAATTTTTAATATTACATCTTCATCAGCCAACGTAAATTTTGCATCAGAGTATGTTGGTGGTCCAAAACTCATTATATTGTTAGAAGCTCCGTAATCTTCTAATGGCATTCCATTTGCGGCAAAGTCCATTTTACCATTTTCGTTTTTGTCATGTAAACAGATTACAGCATAATCTCCAGGATCTACATCTTCAAAAACAACGGTACTCTTACCATCAATTATTTTTATAGATTTTGCTTGTAAAGGTTCTTTCATAAAAGTTGTTTTATTATGTAGTGCAAAAGATACTTTTCCTTTGTTACTGGCTACATTGTCAACTATTACTGTGATTTTTTGTTTTTTTGGAGACATTAAACTTCCGGTTAACATCATTGTTGCTGCTAGAATTACTACTATAATTTTCATCTTTTTTGTTTTATTAATACTAAAAATATTTAAGTATCGGTTAATTATGGTACAAATATGCAACGAGAGTTAGATTACAGAAACTAATAATTACTGAGTTGCGTTTTTTTTAGGATGAATTGTAGAAAAAATAGAAAGAGCTTGTTGTTTTTGTAAACAAGCCGTTTGATTAAGTAAAGTAAAGAGTGATTTTGAATATTAAAAATTAAAAAGTCTTCTTATAAGCGTCCAAGTAAATCTATAAGACGGCATAGAAAACATAATTCTTACATCTTGAAGAAAAGAAGATTCTTCATCTAAGAATTTAAAAACGTTTTTAATAGAATTTCTTTTAAATAATTTAGAAAAAATACTAGACCCCAAGTGATTATTCCTAACCAGTAGATCTATTAAGAGTAAATCGTAATACCAAAATCTTGTTGGTTTTCTGAAACTTCTAAAGCTTTTGTCTTTTTTAAGAAAATCAACAACCTCTTTAGTCTTCTTAGTTGTATTTCTAAAAGTAAAACCTGTGCTTGCTTTTGTCCAACCACCAACGGTTCCTATATATAAAACATTGTTTGAATTTTGCCTCCAAAATCTATAGGATGTCATTGGTATAATTCCTTTTTCTTTTTCAACAATCTTATAATCGGTTATAGCTTGTTGCTGTAAATATTTCTTAATCTCTCTTTCATACTCTTCAGTACTTAAAAGGTTGGGAGAAAATAAAGTAAACTCAAATAATGCTTTTCTTGAAGACATTGGTAAGACATACATAAATCTAGTATTGCCTTTTTGGTTTACAGTAAAATCCATAAATGTTGCAACAGTATCATTAAACCTATCTTCTTTAGTCTCTATGAACCATCCAACAAAATGCTGTTGTAGAAGAGGAAATTTTGATTGCTGCTTATAGTTTTTATCAAACGCTACACTATTGATGAGTTTTAATGTATGATATTCTGTTTTTAAGGTAAGTACTGAAGCACCATGAGTTTTATGGCTAATATTAATAACTGTATCTTTTACAAAGGTGATATTATCTTTAGTGTCAATAAAATCCCATAGTTTGTTATAAAAATCAGCGCTACGGATCATTTTATAAGAATATGTATCTAAGGGTATTTCTTTTTTATAGGAGTTGCTTTTAAAAAGAAAATTATCCCAAGATTTATGTAAAACATCATCCCATTCTCCTTCTCCGTCTTCCCAATAACACCATGTTCTGTCATTAGTAGATTTTTTTTCTTTATCAATAATTAGAATAGATTTATGATCAAAGAAAGGATCTTTTGCTATCCTGTATGCAAGCATTAAACCAGAAGCTCCTGTACCTGTAATTATGTAATCGAATTCTTGCAT
>TARA_R110001632_G_scaffold3660_1_pt1 | contig 17081 bp, 25 predicted proteins | sample TARA_R110001632 | Tara Oceans TARA_R110001632 (sample SAMEA4398266) | marine metagenome | biome: Polar Biome; feature: [SRF] surface water layer (ENVO:00010504); material: water (ENVO:00002006), including particulate matter (ENVO:01000060) such as... | depth 5 m
ATTGAGTTCCGTGGATATGGTCTATTAAGTGATTCTGCTGAAGATCGCCAGCAGCGTATAAATCATCATAATACTATATGGGGACCGTTTGGGCGTAACCTACATGAAGATTTATTGGCTGTTACAGGTCAAGGTGTAGCAATGGCTCCTGGCACAGAAAGAAGGAACATACTACACGGTAGACATGAAAATAATACTATACATGATGAAGTCGGTATGCGTCACTTCTATGCTGAGTGGGGGAAATACTTAAATGTAGATCCAACAAATCCATTAAAAAAAGAAGAATTAACCGTTGCCCTTTAACTGTAAATGTGTTATAATATTACTATAATATATTAAAGAGTTAAAAATGAAAATAGCCATCCTCAATGATACCCACTGTGGTATCAGAAATTCATCTGACGTCTTCCTAGATTATCAACAGAAATTCTACGAAGACGTTTTCTTTCCTTACTGTATCGAACATGATATCAAGCAAGTGCTCCATCTAGGAGATTACTATGATCATCGTAAGTTCGTTAATTTCAAAGCATTAAATCATAACAGAGCCATCTTCCTTGATCCTTTAAAGAATAATGGTATGATGATGGATATCATTCCGGGTAACCATGATGTATATTATAAGAATACTAATGAGCTAAATTCATTGAAGGAGCTTCTTGGGTATTATATTAATAATGTTAATATCATAATGAAGCCTACCGTAATGAAATATGGTTCTCTTGATATGGCTCTTGTTCCATGGATCAATAATGAGAATTACGATGAATATACTAAATGGATTAAATCTTGTAAAGCAAAGGTTATCGGAGCTCATCTTGAATTAAATAACTTTGAGATGATGAGAGGTATTCCAGCTCATTCAGGTATGAGCGCTGATCTATTCTCTCACTTTGATACTGTATTAAGTGGCCATTATCATACTAAGTCATCGAAGGGTAATGTGCATTATCTTGGTTCTCAGATGGAATTCTATTGGAATGATTCAGATGACCCAAAGTATTTCCATATCTTAGATACAGAAACCTTAGAAATAACCCCTATCCTCAACCCACACAGAATGTTCTATAAGCTAGAATGGCGTAATGGATGTGATGCTGATTTATCCCAAATTAAAGATAAGTTTGTAAAGATTGTGGTTACGGAGAAGTCAGATCCATATCTATTCGATAAGTTTGTAGATGAAGTTAATTCATATAACCCACATGAACTAAAGATTGCCGAAACATTCGATGAATTCATGGGAGAGAATGTCGATGATTCAGCTATATCAATAGAAGATACACCAACCCTTTTAAATGATTATGTTGATGCGGTAGATACAGAGCTGAATAAATCTCGAATAAAGAGTATAATTAAGGCATTGTATACTGAAGCATCTAATATGGAAATTGTATGATAGTTTTTAAATCTATAAGTTGGATTAATTTTTTAAGTACCGGTAATAATGAAACCTCTATTCAATTAGATAGAAGCCCTACTACATTGATTGTAGGTCATAATGGTGCAGGTAAGTCTACTTTATTGGATGCTATATCCTTTGCATTATTTAATAAACCTCATCGTGATATTACTAAGCCAGCCTTAGTAAATTCTATCAATAAGAAAAATTGTGAAGTTACGGTATTGTTTGAAATTGGAAATCATAAGTTCAAAGTTAAGCGTGGTATTAAGCCAGGCATCTTTGAGATATGGCAGAATGGCCATATGATTAATCAGAGCTCAACAACACGTGATTATCAAAAGTATCTTGAGCAGAATATATTAAAGCTGAACCATAAGTCTTTCCATCAGATCGTGGTATTAGGATCCTCCTCATTTGTTCCATTCATGCAGCTTAAATCTAATTATAGGCGTGAAGTAATTGAGGATCTATTAGATATTAATATATTCTCTAAGATGAATGGTATTCTCAAAGAGAAGTCTGCTCGTACTAAAGAGGATTACAAGGCTCTTACTGTAGACATTAATCTACAGACCTCTAAGATTGATATGCAAGAAAAGTATATTAAGGATATGGCAAAGGCTTCTGAGAGTATAGCAGAAACAAAGAGAGAATCTATTGCAAAGTTTTTAATAGAGAAATCTGCATATGAGGCTGAAAGAGATGATCATAATCAATGGTTAGATAATTTTGACTCGGTCACAGAAGCTGCTTTAGATGATATATCTGATCGTAAAAGTACTCTTAATCTAGATCTACATACACTCAATGGTGAGCTAAAGACATTAATGAATGAGTCTAAGTTCTATTCATCTAATGATGAGTGTCCCTCTTGTACGCAAGCAATAGATGAATCATTACGTCAGCGAAAGATTGCTGATATTAGTAATGTGGCTAAATCTAAGCTAGATACTAAGAAGACCATCGAATCCGAATATGCTGATGTAATATATAACATTGATATCATTAGTAAAAAGTTAAAAAGAAAGCGTGATATAAAGGTAAAGCTGAAGCTCAATGAGACTAATATTAAGAATGTCGATACTAATATTGCAACATTAGAAAAAGAAATTCTTAATTCTACTGTAAGTAATTCTGATATTGATATTGCTAAGGTAGATCTACTTGCTCTACAAGACTTTAAATTAGATTTATCGGATAATAAGTATCAGATCAATGAAGAGATTTCATACTCTATTATCATAGCAGAAATGTTAAAAGATACAGGTATCAAGACAAAGGTCATTAAAGAATATTTGCCTGTAATGAATAAGCTAATCAATAATTATCTGCAGACATTAGACTTCTTTGTATCATTCAACCTAGATGAGAATTTTGATGAAAGTATTCGTTCTCGCCATAGGGATAACTTCTCATATGAATCATTCTCTGAGGGTGAGAAGAGCCGTATCGATTTAGCGCTAATGTTTACTTGGCGCCAGATTGCTCGTATGAAGAATTCTACAAATACTAATCTATTGATCCTTGATGAGACATTTGATTCATCTATGGACCATGATGGCGTGGATAATCTAATGAAAATCCTTAATACCTTAGATAAGGGTACCAATGTATTTGTTATATCTCATAAGGGTGAAATCTTAGAGAGTAAGTTTAGAAGTAAGATTGAATTTGTTAAAGACCTTAACTTTTCAAAAATAAAAGATAATAAAGGCAAAAAAAGCTTGACATCCGGATCAAAGTGATGTATAATATATTAATGAATCAAAAAGTGGAAGTGTAAATGAAATTATCGAGTAACACATTAACCGTCCTGAAGAATTTCAGTACAATCAATTCCAACCTGGTATTTAGTCCGGGCGGAGAATTGAAGTCTATGTCTAATGCAAAGAATATTCTCAGTTCCGCTGAGATAGAGGAAGATTTCGAATACGAATTTGGTATATACGATTTGAATGAATTCTTGGCTGTAGTTGGTATGTTTGAATCCCCTGATCTATCGTTCCATGATAATGGTAAGTATGTTACTATTTCAGAGAATGGTCAATCTATTAGGTACTTCTTTTCAGAGCCAGCTAATTTAACATCACCTAAGAAGAATATTGTGATGGCATCTACTGATGTCTCATTCGATCTCTCCAATGAGAATCTCAATACTATTCGAAAGGCTGCAGGGGTATTAGGTACCACTGATCTAATGATCGAGGGTAACCCTTCTGACACTCATCTGGATTTAACGATTACAGATATTAGTAATCCAACCTCTAATTCTTATTCAATTAAGATTGATGTTGATAAGGAGATTGAAGCTGATTTCCAATTAGTATTTAATATTAATAATTTTAAGTTTGATGTAGGTGATTATATTGTAGATATTTCCTCGAAGCTTATTTCGAAATTTACACATAAGACTAGACCATTGATGTACTGGGTAGCCCTAGAAAAGACATCTAAATTTAATTAATAAAGAAGAGAATATATTATGAATAATTTGATTATCCCAACCTCACCAGCTGACCGTAAAAAGATCCGTGATGCTATGACCGAAATCTCTAATGCATTTGCTCGTATTGAAGGTGAGCGTAGTTATGTTAAAGAGGCGGTAGATGTATTAGCTGAAGATTTTGATCTTCCAAAGAAGTATCTACGTAAAGTGGCTACAGCATATCATAAGCAGAATATTGCAGAAACCTCAGAGACTATGTCTGATGTAGAAACCCTCTATGATGCATTATACAATTCGGCAGCTTCCACTGCATGACAATAGCTGTTGACATTATACCTAAAATAGGGTATAATAATATATTATATTATGGAGTTAATGAATGAACCAAGATGATACTTTTTTGTGGTGTGAGAAATACAGACCACAGACTATTGAAGATTGTATTTTAGATGATAATTTATCTAGTACATTTGCAGAAATTGTATCGAGTGGTAATGTACCTAATATGCTTCTTACAGGCACAGCAGGAGTAGGTAAGACTACGATTGCTCGTGCTATATGTAATAGCCTTGATTTAGATTATATTATTATCAATGCTTCCGAATCAGGAAATATCGACACTCTTCGAACAACTATTAAGCAATTTGCATCAACAGTGAGTCTTCAGGGAGGCCTAAAGGTAGTTATCCTTGATGAGGCTGATTACCTGAATGCTCAAAGTACTCAGCCAGCTCTTAGGGGATTCATAGAAGAGTTTTCTTCTAATTGTCGGTTCATTTTAACCTGTAACTTTAAGAATCGCATTATTGAACCATTACATTCTCGTTGTTCTGTATATGAGTTCAATACATCTAAGAAAGCCTTAGCTAGTCTTGCTGCTAAGTTTATGAAGCGATTACAATTTATACTTGAGTCCGAGGGTGTTACTTATGACAATAAAGCGATTGCTAATCTTATTATTACTCATGCTCCTGATTGGCGCCGAGTTATTAACGAATGTCAGCGATATAGCTCTTCTGGTACTATTGATGCTGGTGTGTTGGCCGACATTGGAGTTGATTCGTATAACAAGTTACTTAAAACCTTAAAGGATAAAGACTTTACTAAGATGAGGAAATGGGTCGGAGAGAACTCTGATACCGAGCCTCATGTATTATTTAGACGTCTATATGATACTTTATCGGATCATTTGACACCTAATAGTATTCCACAGATTATTCTTATCTTGGCAGATTATCAATATAAGAATGCTTTTGTTGCTGATCACGAATTGAATACAGCTGCATGTTTAACCGAAATTATGGCTAATGGAGAATGGCAATGAAGAATAATTCTATGATATTTGATCTCGAGACTCTAGGTACAGATGCCTCTAATTGTCCTGTATTATCTGGTGCAGCTTTTGCATTTGATACTACTAGGTTCGTAAGTCATCCATATAGCATGGATGAGATTATAAATAATTCTACATACATTAAGGTTAATGTAAATGAGCAGTGCACAAAGCTAGGTCGTGTTATTGAGAAGGATACTCTTACATGGTGGAAGCAACAAGATAAAGAAGTTCAGAAATCTCAATTGATTCCTAATAAAGATGATAAACCTGTTGCTGCTTTGATTAAAATGCTATATAATACATATATAGATGAGGCTATTGTGTATACAAGAGGCAATACATTTGACCCTGTAATCATAACCTCTCTATGTAAGCAGTTAAATATTGAAGATCCGTATCCTTGGTATATGGTGAGGGATACAAGGTCTCTCATAGATGGCTTAGGATGGGGTTGTAATATCCGAGATACGTTTATGCCTGAAAGTGTTGATGTGCCAGAAGCTTATATAAAAAGCCATGATCCGCGTCACGATATAGCATTGGATGTCATGCGTATTCAATCATTAGTAATAGCTATTTCATAGGAGTATAATATATGACATATGCAACAGAAGATAATTATGGTATAGAGCCACAAGCTGGTATGGTTTTATCCGAATACTTTGATAAGGCTGGCCAAGTAGCACAGGTTAAGTTACAGGCTAATGCAGGTGGTGATTATTACATCGACTATCGTGATCAGAGTTATCGTATTATGAAGCGAGTAGTTCATCCAAAGCTAACCATCACACAGGTTGAGAACATTGCTGAAGATTGGGCATTGGCCAATGATAGTGTACAATTATTAAACGAATAGGAGATATATGAATCCATTTGAATACGTAAAGGCTGTTAACCATTCCAAGCAGGATATAATGGTTGATGATATAGCAGAGAAGGCTTATTCGGCTTTCTTGGTTAATCGTGCATTGTCATATCATATGGATACAATATTATTAGCTAATGAGATTAACACACATCATCATATTGATAATCGCCTACAATTTGATTTCCATCGTTTTTCAATAAAGAAGAAGAATAGGTTTTCAAAGTGGGCTAAGGTTCTCGATGATAAGAATGTAGAAATTGTGCAGAATTATTATGATTACTCTAAAGAGAAGGCTCTAAGTGTTATGCCACTATTATCCAAGGAGCAGATAGATGCTATGAAAGATAAAATGTCTACAGGTGGACGCCTTTAAGTAGATAAATGAAATCTTATAAATATCGTTAAAGTATGTATTTTATAATAACGATGATTGATATAGGATGGCTCTAAGTGGATAATAATAATAACGAAACAGTAGAATGGACTCCCTCACACATGCTAGAAGTGTTGTTGAATGAGCCCGATGATTTTCTCAAGATTAAAGAAACATTGACACGGATTGGTGTAGCATCTTCTATAGATAAGCGCATCTTTCAATCGTGTCATATTCTACATAAGCAAGGTAGATACTTCATTGTACACTTTAAAGAATTATTCTTATTAGATGGAAAGGGTTCTAATCTAAGTAAGAATGATATGCAAAGGCGTAATAGTATTGCTACTCTATTAGGTGATTGGGGTTTACTAGATATGGCGGATCCATCTGCTAAGCTAGATACCGCACCATTAAAGCAAATTAAAATTATTTCCTATAAAGAGAAGTCTGAATGGGAACTTTGTCCAAAGTATAATATCGGGAATAGCTAGCATGGATACATTTAAAGATTATTTAGAGATCAGAGAAGGGGTTAATGATCCTGCCATTTTTAAAGCAGTATTTTTAGCTGGTGGTCCTGGTTCAGGTAAATCTTTTATTGTAGGAAAAACCGGATTAACCGCCTTAGGTTTTAAGGTAGTAAATTCCGATGATGCATTTGAAGCAGCTATGACAAAAGCTGGAATGGAGACAACTCCAGATAACATCTTCTCAGTGCAAGGCCAAGAGATACGCAACAAGGCTAAGATACTTACAGGTACAAAGCAGACGCGATACATTCAAGGACGTCTCGGTCTTGTTATTGATGGTACTGGTAAAGATACTGAGAAGATAAAGAAGCAAGCTAAAGCATTGAAAAAGCTTGGATATGATGTAGCAATGATATTTGTTAATACAGATCTTAAGACTGCTCAAGATCGTAATATGATGAGAGCGCGTACATTACCACCTACAGAAGTAGAGAAGTATTGGGTTACCGTTCAAAAGAATATTGGTGCTTTTCAGACCCTGTTTGGAAAGAAGAGGTTCATAGTCGTAGATAATTCTGAAGGTAAGGATTATGTAAAAGAGACTACTCGAGCATATAGAGAAATGACTAAATTCTCAACAGCAAAGCCGCAGAATGCAATTGCAAATAAATGGATTAAATCCGAATTAAAGTCTAAGTCCGACAGCTAAGGTGTATAAATAGATTCGTGGTGCAGAACACTCTGGCCACTAAATCTACCTTGCTTAATTGGAGGCAATATTATGACTAATACGTCAGGAATACAATACCCACGCGCCGGCTTTATCGGATTCGATCATCTATTCAATGAATTAGAACGAGTTCATTCTAAAGCTAACAACTCAGGTTATCCACCTCATAACGTTATTAAAGAATCAGAAACCGAATTTATAATTCAAGTTGCGGTTGCAGGATTCAAAGAATCACAAATTGACATTGAAGTTAAAGATGGATTCTTAAATATCAGTGGGGATTCTACGGAACCAGAAGAAGGTGTAGTAGACTACATTCACAAAGGTATTAGCTCTAAGAGATTCTCACGTACATTCCGGCTATCGGAACACGTAGAGGTTAATGGAGCAGAACTTCAAGATGGCATACTTGTAATTCATTTAGAGTATGTTGTGCCAGAAGAATTGCGTCCCCGTAAAATACAAATTACTGGAGGACATTTCGACCATGAGACAATTGGCGCGAAGAATTAAAATAGCAAAATATAAGTATGATCGAGCACGTAAAGCAAAGAATGAGCGTCAAGCTCAGTATGCAAAGTATCTGAAAGCAGCAGAGTTAATGGGATGTGAATACCCTCATGGTACATCACCTCATTTCATAGCGTATAATTTACTACGCTCTAAAGAGCAATTAGATAACCGTAAATACTTGTAATATTAAATAAATCCACTTCGGTGGATTTTTCTTTATAAAGGTGTTGATTTATCCCTCAGAATGATGTATAATATAATATGTGTTTTTGTAATGTGATGGAGTTCTAATTTGAAATTTTATACTAGTGTTAAGCGATATGGTAATTCGATCTTATATCGTGGATATGATGGAGGTCATCGTATTTCGAAGAAGGTTAAGTTTGAACCTAATCTATTCCTCAAGGATCCTGAAGGAAAATATACTCTATATGAATCTTCCAAAACCCCTCTCAAGTTAAGTTCTCGTAAGTTCGATTCCATATCGGCTGCTAAAGATTTCACGGATACCCATACAGGGGTTAAAGGATTTGAAATCTATGGTATGACCAATTACGTATCTCAATACATATCATCCGAATTCCCTACAGACATTAAGTTCGATATCAATAAGATTAATATAACGTCTATTGATATTGAGGTGCATGCTACTGATGGATTTCCGAAACCTGATGTTGCTGCATTTCCAATTAATGCCATTACATTAAAGCATTCTATTAATGATACCTTCTATACTTGGGGATTGGGTGATTTTGATCCATCGAAGTCGGAATATGAGGTATGCTACTTCAAGTGCGCTAATGAGGAGCAATTATTAAAGAGCTTCTTGTTGCATTGGGAAACCCCTATAAATGTACCAGATATTGTTACAGGCTGGAATAATAAATTATTCGATATGCCTTATATCATTAATCGTATTAATAATGTATTAGGTGGAAATCATTCCGCTAGGTTATCTCCTTGGAAGAAAATTGGAACTAAGTCGGTAACCATTATGGGCCGCGAAGAGCAATATTATGATATCCTCGGTGTGTCTATTATAGATTATATGGATGTATTTAAAAAGTTTGCATTGCAATTTCCTAAGCAAGAATCTTATAAGTTAGATCATATTGCTGATGTTGTATTAGGTGAGCGTAAGTTAGATATATCCGAATATGGAAGTCTTGTTGAATTGGCTAATACCGATCATCAGAAGTTTATAGAATATAATATTAAAGATACGTATTTGATTCCTAGAATGGATGATAAGCTAGGTCTCATGTCTATTGTTTTGATGGTGGCATATACCGCTGGTGTTAATTTTATAGATGCCTTTGGTACTGTTGGTGTTTGGGATTCCATTATATATCGTAGATTGATAGGTATGAAGATGGTAGTTCCTCCTAAGAAGAATAACCAGAAGACCTCATATGCAGGTGGTTATGTTAAAGATCCTCAGGTAGGAATGCATTCTTGGATTGCATCATTCGATGTTAACTCTCTTTATCCGAATATAATTGTTCAGTATAATATGTCGCATGAAACCATTAGGTCTGATATATCGGAACCTTCATTCAATGTAGATTCTTTATTACATAAAAGAGTATCGGCGGAATATGATCTTCCTTGTGTGGCTAATGGTACATATTTCGGTGTAGATGATGTTGGGTTAATTCCTCGGATAATTACCGATATATATGCAGAGCGTAAAGAATCAAAGCAAGTAATGATTCAAGGTCAAAAGGATATTCAAGGGGTAACCGATAAAGCCGAGATAATAAGGTTAGAAAAGATTATTAGTATTAATAAATCCAAGCAGATGGCTCAGAAGATCCTCTTGAATGCTTTATATGGTGCAATGGCTAATATCCACTTTAGATACTTTGATATTCGTATTGCTGAAGGAATTACTTTGATGGGTCAGCTTACTATCAAATGGGCTGAGCGAGCCGCTAATGAATTTATGAATATGGTAATGGAGAATGAATCTCCTAAAGATTATGTTGTGGCGATTGATACTGATTCGGTGTATATTGCAATGACCGATGTTATTGATAAGTATAAGCCTAAGAATCCTGTTGATTTCCTGGACAATATATGTGGGTCGAAGTTTAAAGATAAGATAACAAAAGCCCATAATGAGATGTATGATATTACTAATGGATTTACCCATAGGTTGGAAATGGATAGAGAAGTAATAGCTGATCGTGGTATCTGGACAGCTAAGAAGCGTTATATATTGAATGTATTGGATGATGAAGGTGTAAGATTAAGTGAACCTAAGTTAAAGATTATGGGTATCGAGGCGGTTAAGTCATCTACACCTACAAGGGTTAGGAGTGCATTAAAAGATGCATTCAAGATTATTATGAAATCTACCGAAGCTGATATGCAAGAGTTCATTAGAGAATTTAAGGATGAATTTAATAAGTTACCTGCAGAGGATGTATCGTTCCCTAGAGGATGTAATAATATAAATGATTACATAGATCCTATTACTACATATCGGAAGGGTACTCCGATTCATGTTAGAGGAGCTTTGGTATTCAATAAGATATTGAAAGAGAAGAAGCTTAATAGGCAGTATGAAGAGATTAAGTCTGGTGATCGTATTAAGTTCGCCTATCTTAAGATGCCTAATTCGGTTAAAGAGAATGTTGTATCTTTTCCAAACTTTCTTCCGAAAGAGCTTGACCTTTCCCAGTATATAGATTATAATATACAATTCGATAAGACATTTATCAAGCCGATATCATCTATTCTGGATGTTATTGGATGGGAGGCAGCGCCCACAGCATCGCTGGAAGCATTCTTTGAGTAATATATGATTGAAATTACAATATTTAAATACACTAGAGATAATAAGACTAATAATAAGCTGGCGGTTCCTGATTGGGAATCGTTTGTTACAGTCCTGAAAGGTTTATCTAAGAAAGTTGGATATAAGCCGAAGCAGGGTGAATTTAAACCTGGTTCGTCTCTTATATCACCTGCAGTATATGCCGAAGGTACTACTCGCTCAAATGTTAATGTAGAGTATTGGGGTGAATGGGCTGCTTTGGATGTTGATGATTATGAAGGCACCTTCGAAGATGCATTAGACAAATATAAAGATTATGAATATGTTTGTTATAGTACATCATCATCTACCAAAGAGCGTCCTAAGTTTAGGGTTGTATTTCCTCTAAGCGGTGCGGTTGAAAAGAAGCAGATTAAGAACTTCTGGTATGCAATCAATAAGAATTTTGGTGAGGATGGAGATCCGCAGACTAAAGATATGTCTCGTATGTATTATGTGCCTGCTGTATATCCTGATGCCTATAATTTCTTTATAGAGAATCATGGTAAGATTATAGATCCAGATGAGATGATGAAACAATGGCCATGGGTTGATAGAGGAGAGACATTCTTTGATCGTCTTCCAGAGTCTATGCAGAAGCAATTAATCCAGCGCCAGAAAGATCAAATGACCAATAATACAATATCATGGAATGGTTATAGAGATTGTATTTTTATTAATAAGAAGTTGATAATGCAGTATTCTACCATCTCAGGTGCTGGTTGGTATGCAGGTATGTATAAGATAATGGTATCTACAGCTATGTCGGCTCTATTCCATAAGTATCCAATATCATCATCGCAGATTGCTACATTATGTAGAGAAATTGATAGAGATAATGGTTCATGGTATGGTTCAAGACCTTTCGAGGTAGAGGCTGATAGGGCTATTGAATATGCCTATAAAAATGTAAGTAAATAAGGGTTGCCTATTATTGCTATTTGTAGTATAATATATGTAAGGTAATTTAAATAAATGATGAGGGATTTATATGTCCATAATGGATAAGTTAATGAAAAATTCGAAGATCAAAGCTACAGATGTTCTGTCTGAAAGTAAGATCTTTAAAAATACGGATATTACTCCGACTTCGGTTCCAATGATTAATGCTGCATTATCGGGTGATCTCGATGGTGGGCTTACAGCAGGGTTAACCGTATTAGCAGGACCATCTAAGCATTTTAAGACATCATTTGCATTATTGATGGCTGGTGCATATTTAGAAGAGCATAAAGATGCTATCTTGTTGTTCTATGATTCAGAGTTCGGTTCTCCAGCTGCATACTTCGAATCCTTTAATATTGATACTTCAAGAGTATTGCATACGCCGATAGCTAATGTAGAAGAATTAAAGTTTGATATTGTTGCTCAGTTAGAAGAAATTGATAGGAAAGATAAAATAATTATTGTTATAGATTCTATCGGTAACCTAGCTTCTAAGAAAGAATTAGAAGATGCTAAGTCAGAAAAGTCTGTAGCAGATATGTCAAGAGCAAAGGCATTGAAAGGTTTATTCAGGATGGTTACTCCATACTTAAAGACAAAAGATATCCCAATGCTTGCTGTTAATCATACGTATCAAGAGATTGGATTATTTCCGAAAGCAATCGTATCAGGTGGAACCGGAATTTATTACTCTGCAGATAATATCTGGATCATTGGTCGTCGCCAAGAGAAGGTTGGTACAGAGATTAAAGGATATAATTTTATTATTAATGTTGAGAAGTCTCGGTTCGTTAAAGAGAAGTCCAAGATCCCAATCTCTGTTACATGGGATGGTGGTATTGAAAAATACTCTGGATTGCTTGATATTGCCTTAGGTGCATCGTATGTTGCTAAACCTGCCAATGGGTGGTACCAGAAAGTTAATACGGATAGTGGTGAAATGGAAGGAGCTAAGTATCGTGAGAAAGATACATTATCATCTGATTTCTGGGAACCTATTTTTAAAGAGACTAATTTTAAAGAGTTTGTTAAGAGTTATTATACCATCGCGGCTAAACCTATGCTAGAAGGAGAGATTAATTTTGACTAGCTTCTATGAAATTATTCCGATGGAGGACGACGATCGCTGGGGTGTTAGTATCACCGATAGCGAAAGTAAGTTCTTTGGTGTTGCTGCATTGTATGGTAAAGTATCCGCTGAAGTATTAGAAGATACCGATTCAGCTCAGTTATCATTCGATTATGATATCATTGATAACCCATGGCAGTCTGATACCGAGGATCCTGATTTGCATGATATCCTCGGAAAGGCATTAGAGGACATATTACATAGTGCATTCGACAGCGGCAAATATAAGATAGGAGATGAGAAAGTTGAATCTGGAACAGCTGATAATTCGTAATTTGTGCATGAATGAGAAATATACTCGAATGGTAATTCCCTTTATCAAGAGAGATTATTTTGAAGGTGTTTCTCGTAATGTATTTGATGATATAGTTAAATTTGTTAATAGGTATAATAAGTTGCCTACTGCAGAGACCTTATTAGTTGAGTTAGATACCTCTTCTAATTATGAGGAAGCTAAGACTCTATTGAAGACCGATGTTGATGCTGTAGAAGATGAATGGTTAGTAGATCGTACAGAGCAATGGTGTCAAGATAGAGCATTGCATTTAGCTGTAATGGATTCGATTGATATTATCAATGGTACTCATAAAGAATTAAGTAAAGATGCTATGCCTGATCTATTACAACAAGCATTATCGGTAACCTTTGATACAAGTGTAGGTCACGATTATATCGATGATGCAGAAGCTCGGTTTGATTTCTATAATGCAGAAGAAGAGCGTGTACCATTTGATTTAGAATACTTTAATCAGATTACAAAGGGTGGATTACCTAAAAAATCTTTATCGGTTATTTTGGCTGGTACTGGTGTAGGTAAATCTTTGTTTATGTGTCATAATGCGGCTGCTGCATTATCTGCTGGTAAGAATGTATTATACATTACTATGGAGATGGCAGAAGAAAGAATAGCAGAGCGTATTGATGCTAATTTAATGAATGTTCCTATTGATAAGTTAGAGACAATGAAGCATGATAATTTCATTAGTAAGGTGAATACTATTGCTGCTAAGACTCAAGGTAAGTTAATTGTAAAAGAGTATCCAACCGGATCAGCTCATACAGGCCACTTCAGAGCATTGTTATCTGAGATTAAGTTGAAGCGTAAGATAATGCCTGATATAATCTTTATTGATTATCTTAATATTTGTACTTCATCTCGAATGAAAGGAATGGGTGGAGCTATTAATTCTTATACATTTATCAAGTCTATTGCAGAAGAGATTCGTGGCTTGGCAGTAGAGTTTAATGTGCCGATTATGACAGCTACTCAGGTTAATCGTGAAGGCTTTGATTCATCGGATGTGGATCTTACAAATACTTCAGAAAGCTTTGGTCTTCCTGCTACTGCTGATTTAATGTTTGCATTGATATCTACTGAAGAGTTAGAGTCGCTGAATCAGATAATGGTCAAGCAATTGAAGAATCGATATAATGATTTAGCTATTAATAAGAGGTTTGTGGTTGGTGTAGATCGATCTAAGATGAGGCTGTATGATGTTGAATCTACAGCTCAGGATCTTATGGGAGTTGTGTCATCGCCAGCAATGCCTATAAATAATAGTTCAAATGATTCATTCACCGGGTTTAAATAATATGACCGATATAATGTGGTTCAGTATGCTATTGATATTCATAACCGCCATTATGTTCTTTTATATTGGTCTGAGAACCGATATGCAAGCCAACATTAATCGGGAGAGCTTTAATGCAGGAATTAAAGAAGGCGTCTCAGGAGTCCTCCAAATCATGGAACAAGAAGGAGTCATCCGCCGTAATTTAGCGGATGATGATTATGAGATGCCTGACGCTGTATCTTATGATAGCGACGATGAAAAATCTACTTCTTAGAAGCGCCCTTTGACTTCATTGCTGCAGCACCAAAGAATGCAGCTACAATACCAGCTACGGCAATGAAGTAAACCCCAGCCATATCACCTAATATATCAGCACCCTTATCTAATCCAAAGAGCACAGCAATCACAACAGCAAATGGGTACAATAACATTCCCCATAAGGCAAACCATGCCATCTCGCGTTGTGCATCTTCTTTCTTATCTTCATTCTCTAGTCTAATCATTCGCTCTTGCTTATCTAATTCTTCGTCGGTTACGACTCCGTCACCATTGAGGTCTGCAGCTTCTAATTTACTATCTTCTTGTAATGTCATGGCCATTGGATCATCCTGTTTATTTGTATATATATTTATAATTTCCTTGACTTTTCCTCATTTATGCTGTATAATAATACTATGGTATGCAGAAAGGCCCACACACAATATTATAAGCATATAACAAATGGGTATAAGAATCACGTGGCATTATCGCCTAATATATAGTATAATATATATATTGAATTAAGAAATAAAGAAGAGAAAAATATGACTAGATTTATCAAAGAAGGTTTTACATACGAAGGTGGTTACCTAATGTATCGTGGTCCATATCCTGCTTCAAAGACTTATGATGAAGTTTACGGAATTGATAATGTACATCCTTCTCGTATCGGAATGCAGCGTGAAGTTTTTATCGCTCGCTTCAAGTATAAGGGTATTGTTACTAAGGCATCATTTCTAAAAGAGCTAATTAAGAATCATAATGTTGAGACTTATTTAGGAACACTTGATGAAGTTGGATCTCCTCTTTGTATTTTGAGTGAAGCTAATCCTACTTGGTATGCAAAATTACTTGCAAAATTTAATGAAAAGCATAGTCTTGCATAGTCTATCTTATGCCATATCGTGCTAAGAAATAAGTAGCCAAAAGGCTACTTTTATGGTATAATATCTATATTGAATTAAGAAATAAAAGAAGAGAAAATTATGAAAAATACTGATATAGCAAATGTTGAAATGCAGGTTGGTATGATTATTAAAGCTAAAGACTTTGGTCATCTAGATACTGATTACATCATTGGTAAGGTTGTATATGTTAATCAAGGTGGTGAAATTCAAGGTATTATTCAGAAGCGTGTTATAGACAGCGTCGATGTTACGGCTGATTGGATTGATCAGCGCTTTGGTACTGTACAGAATGGTATTTCAACAATGGATCAAGATGATGAGCCTCGCTTATCTCTTGTGGTCCAATAATATGAAATGGACTGATAGTATTAACTCACTTGATCCAAAAGAATGTTATGTATCTGATTATTGGAAATTTGATGAAGAATCGGGTCAAGACAACGTATTCCACCAACGCAGGTGGGTGGAGCATTTTATAAAGGGTAGCTCTTATCCTTACAAAGACACTGACGGTGTATATTGGAAATACTCAATGCCTGTTAAAGAGTTATAAGCTTATAATAAATGAGTATAAGTAAGCTGTAGCATTATTGTCAAATATATAGTATAATATCTATATTGAATTAAGAAATAAAGGATGTAAATTATGTTTAAAGTTCTACAGGAAGTTACGGTTTGGGAAGATAATACTCCTAATCATACGTACTTTGTGAATGCTACGGCTGAACATGTATTTGCGTATATTAATGTTCTTAATGGTCAATTTGTATTTTTTAAGCGCTCTATGCAATTTTGTAAGAGTCGTCGTAAATTTAAGACGTTAAGCGGATATAATAATGAATTGGCATAAAGCTCTAGAGGCTAAGGCTGATCGGGCACGAGAGCTAGTATCTTCTCAAGAGCTAGCTGAGCTTAAATATGATTCTAACCTATTAAAGTGTTTGCATGAGGCTGGAGTCGAAGGTTGGTTTGGTTATGCTGAAGCTTTTAATAAATTTAAAGAGGAAAAATTATGAAGCAATTGAAATTGGAATATCGTGATTTAACACCTAAAGAAATTGCGGAGCTTGTACCTTACGCTCTTCATATATGGGATGAAACACGCTGCTGGGATGCAGTAGTAAACCAAATCAAAGAAATTGGTTTGGATCTCTTTGGATTTAATATTGATCCTTTCTTTAATGATACCAGCGGTGTTCAGCATTTTAGATCTGCTTGGTGGGATCGTTATGAATTATTCTGGAGTACTGCAAGTGATTAAAAATAAAACAATTCAACTTAATGTTGAAGTAATGGAAA
>TARA_R110001632_G_scaffold26883_4_pt1 | contig 17024 bp, 21 predicted proteins | sample TARA_R110001632 | Tara Oceans TARA_R110001632 (sample SAMEA4398266) | marine metagenome | biome: Polar Biome; feature: [SRF] surface water layer (ENVO:00010504); material: water (ENVO:00002006), including particulate matter (ENVO:01000060) such as... | depth 5 m
GTAGTAGCATCCCCAGTATTAGGGTTGCCACTAAAATGATAAGTATATGCTGATGGAACTCCAGCAGTAGTAAGTTTGCCTCCATCTATGGATTGCTGTGTAGTATATACTGAACTATCAGTAGGGATACATAAAATAGATTTACCTTTGCGATTCATTAATCCAAATCTAATATTGGCGACTCGGTCAGTTGCTAGTTGTGAATGTTTATAATTGGTGTAAGATACAAAATCATATGTAAGTTGTCCTCCCTCTTTCATCATCTGTACCATCTTTTGTGTGTATCCATTCGGCATCTCTACTCTTTCTAATACCAAATTTACATCACTAATAGTAATAGTAGGATTGTAATCCGCTCCAGCACTAACAGATTTACTATAAACCTGATACACATTGGTTTCGTCAGCGGTAGCAGCAGCACCAATACCTGTAACAGCAGTAGTACCATTAGCGACTAAAACTTTATCGGTCAGTTCTAATATTACACCGACACTTGTAGAAGTAATTGCTTTAATTTTTGGAACAATTACGGCATCGGCAGCATCCACAAAACTAACGTCCGAATCTGTGATGCGTGAACCTAAACTTCTAATACCAATTGCCTCACCTAAAACAAACGGACAATTTAAAGCACCTTGATTGGTTTTACCAGTATTACCCCATTGTCCGTTGTATGGAGCGAGAAGTATAAAGAAAACACCAGTAGCATCCGCAGCAGTACCATCATGAGCAGCAATACCATCACCAAAATTGACAGCATTAGTAACAGCACCACCTCCAAATACAGGATTTTGATTTTGATAAGAGTTACGTGACACATTATCTAATTGTCTAAAAATTCTATTATTATCTTCTAAAATTAATGAAATTTGAAGACCTCCCAACATTTTACACGGGAATATTTTGCGATTCTGAAATATACCACTTTCTAATTTAACCTGGAGTCGTGCCTTATGGGGTCTATTAGTATCAGTTGCTCCAAAATAATTAGCGGTGTCACCTGCTGCGAGTTGAGTTACACCAGCATCTCCTTCGGGGGTTGAATAAAATGGATTGTGACGATGATTATTACCTTGAGTAATCTCTGAACCCTGGTCGGACTCAGTATAAATACTATGAATAGTAGCACCACTGGTCAATGCTTTCTTTTGACGTTCATTATCATTTACACTATAATCTCCTTTAAGAGTTGCCAATACATTTATGTCTTGTAATTCCTCCAAAACTGACCCCCCGCCACCTGCTTGTGCTACAATCCTAATATCTTTTATAAGTACGCCACCGCCTAAATGTTTATCTAATTGGAGACGAGTCGGGTCACGTCCCGCTGGTAGATTAATAAGAACATCAAATTCTAAATAACTATTTACAGGATTAAAATACTCTACGGTTGGCGGAACAGAGATTACTATTTTTTGTCCTGCTGAATAACTTAAATTATTATCACTGGGGATTGCTACGAAGGTTTGACTAATAGGCACTTTTTCATCCGAAGTCCAAAATGTTTTTACTGCTGACATGTTATATTATACTATATATAACATATATGAGACATAAATTATTAAATAAAAAAATATAGATATAAATATATTAATCAAAAACTATAACTACCACCTTGTTGTTGTAATTCTTTTGTAGCACCACCTACACTCCCAGTAGCACTTCTTTGAGATACATCAACCTGTTCCGTACCTTCATTTTTAGTTTGTAGATTTGTTTGTGCTTGTTTCCCACTTTCTACATAATCGCTTATACCTCCTACTAAACTTCCTGCCGTTGATGCTACCGCTCCCAATGGTTCTAAAATAGGTATAGCAGTCCCTAAAATATCTAATCCAGCACCCACTTCTTCTAATATCCCACTTGCTTTTTCTAATCCTGTTTTATCTTGACCTTCTGCCATTTCATAACCAGCATATATACCACCAGCAACGCCACTTATTTTACCTGTAATTTTACCAACCGCCTCTGCTGCCTCATCGCCTAATCCAAATTTACCAGCGACTCGTCCAGCAGCATCTTCTATTGAAGTAGGCAGGGAACTCTCTCCCGCTCCCCCTCCAGGTGCTACTGATGGTTTGGGAGCAGCACCAGTATTACCTGTAATTGTAGTTGGAGGAGCAGAAGGAGGAGCAGATGTAACAGCACGTGACAATACATCTGTCTCATCACCTCCAGTTTGTTGTACATCAGTTTTAATATTTTGTAAATGTGTCAAATTTGTAGCACTGGGAGCACCATATCTACTAACCAACGTTGCTTTTTGAGTATCTGACATAATGTCAAAGGCATCTTGACCTTCTTGTCCAGGACCTACTAAATTTAGACGTGCCTGAGTTGTTTTAACAGCATTACTTAATGGTTCTGCTCCTAAACTTTCTTCCTTTTCACTACCTGTAAATGCTTGAAAACCCTGTGCGATTGCTCCTGCTCTTGATTTAGAAGTATCCGCAATATATTTTGATACACCTCCCTCATAGTTTAGGGCATCTCTACCTGCCGTTCCGAGTGCCATAAGTCCAAAACCAGTTTTTAAAGGGTCTGCTACGCCGTGCCATATATCATCCACGTCACCAGTTTCTTTTCTTGATGATTCAACAGCGTTATAAGTATCTAATACTTTTTGATTATGTTCTCTAATAATACTATTATGATTCTCTAAATCTCTGCCGAATGAATTTTGGTCTAATACTGCTTGATTTATTCCTTGTAAATCCATTTGTTATATTATAACATATATGTTATATTATATTTTAAAAAATAAAATTTAAAAAAATTAATTTGATACTACCATAAATAATGATATGACCAATAATTAGCGGTATTTTTATTTTTATAAGTTAATTGTCCTTGTCCGTTTCTTATTCCACTTGCTCTTGCTTTATAACTTTTGCGTTGTTCTTTTGTAGCAGTTCCACTCCGCCAGTCGTCCATTCCTGCTGCTCCAAAATGTATAGTTTTGTATCCCTTTTTATTATCAGATTTTACATAAACAGAGTATTTTTTACCCTTCGCCTTACTTTTAAAAGGTTTATATAGTACAGGTTTCCCCTCTTTTGTTCTTGGCATTATATTATAACATATATGTTATATTAAACAAATAAAAATAAATTTTAAAAAATTATATATTTAATGGAGTATCCATAGGATTACCTTTGGTATTAATAATATCATTAATATGTAGACATAAAAATTCAAACATTATATATAAATGTGGATAATTTATAAGTAATCTTTGTATCTCTACTATATTAATAAATTTAAATATATCTATTTTAATTTGAACCTTTGGTTTAATGACCTCCATTATCTAAACTTTTACAATATGTCTCCCACACTCTCACACATTCATTTAATGACTCGCACCAATTATATCCACAACTTATACAACAACCATGCTCATCATATGGGTTGGGCGGTTGTCCTATAATATCAAATAAAATGTATATTAAACCAATCATATATCATATATGATATATATTATATTTCTTTTTGTAATTTCTTTTTCTTTAAATCTATATCTTGTTCTTCATCAGTATCACTCATATCTACAAAATCATAATCATCGTGAGACCCTACAACCCATTTATCGCCGACCATCAATAACTCTTCAAAGTTCCTGTACGCTGTAGGCGGATTATCTTGACAATTTAAATGAAGGAAGTCATAACGATTCGGAGTAGCAGTTTTATATAAATCTAAAAATTGTTTTTCACCTCCATAAAGGTCACCATATGTCTCACTTATCTTCTTTAACTCTACTTGATTTGGATATGGAGAACCAATAATAATATTGGTGGCATTTTGTCTTGTAATAGTAGAAACTGCCTTAAAATTTTGTGTTGCGATAATAAAAAGTTTAAAATTATAATGCCTGAATCTGGCACATAAATGATTAAGCACAGAGTTGCGAGGCACAGACCCCAATAAATCATCACATATATATGCCAATTCAGGTTGCTCCTCTTTTTCATATGTCGCTTGTAAATCAATTAGTCCCTGTAATTCTGCTTCGTCATAATGGTCAGTAACATCAAATGCTTTAAGCATGAAACGTGACGTGACATCATTCATAATAGTATTACTCATTACCTTTACATAATCAAAATAATCAGGACCATAAAAGTCAGGATTAAGCATCATATTAGAAATAAGGGTACTCTTTCCTGTCTTGACAGGACTACATAATAAAACCAAAGCACCCCCACCAGGTCCACCAGTTTGTGGTAGATGGGGATGTAATGGTTTAACCTTGAATACAGGAGGGTCTTTAACTTTTCTGACTCTTGGAACAGATACATTTTTTTTGATTTTTAAAGATGCTTCTTTTTCTTTTGGTGTCTTTTTCATTAATTCATCCATAATGTATATATTATAACATATATGTTATATTAAAATATTAAAATATAAATTTAAAAAAATAATGTGGTTCTAGCAGGACTTGAACCTGCGTCGTGACATTCAAAGTGTCAAATGCTGACCATCTACACCATAGAACCTTTAAGGGATTAACCCTAATATTATACTATATTATATTATCCTTTATGCCCACCACCATCCTCCAGCACCATCACTCTGTATCTGTTTCACATTTTCATTTTTATCCACTGAATCTAAAAGCATATTTAATTTATTTTTTATAACAATAATATCTTTATGTAAAGTATAGATGTCTTTTTTTAAACTGGATACCTCACGTTGTATTTTTAATATTGGTTTTGGTTCATCTGTTTCTAATGAACCTTCCATATTAGTAAGTATATTATATATAATATAACATATATGACACATCATTATTATAAAATAAAAAATCAATTAAAATTAAAACAATTATCATAAAAATTGTCAACATCATTTAATTTATTTAATTGGTTGCTTATCATTTTTTCTTTTTGTGCTTTATTATCTGTTTCTTTTGTTTCAATATCTTTTTGTTTTTTCATTTCCTCTTTTTTTAATTTCCTCAGTTTTCTTTCTGCTCTTTCAGATTCTAATGCTTTCTTGACACCTTCCGCCACAGCATCCTGTATCTTTTTATCTTTCTCTTCTCTACTTAATCTATTTTTTTTGGTGTTTTCATATAAAATAGGTTGGGGTTGGTTTTGTTCCACCTCCTCGTTACGTTGAACTATTACTACCTCATTATCATCAACAATTTTTTTTATTTTATTTTCTTTTTTTTGTTGTAATTTTGTTGCCTTGTTGCGTTGCCTTGTTTCTAATGCCTTCTTCCTTGCCTCCGCTAATTTTTGTAATCTATCAGCAGTCATTGGTTTTCTTGCTGTACCATTTTTATTATATTTAACAGGTTTATGTGGTTTTACGTCGCTATCAGGTGTATCTTTGGCATCCACAGATACAGGTTTATCTTCTTTAAACACTTCATCAGGTTCTATATGTTCAGGTTTCTTTAATCCTTCACCATCCATTAAATCAATACATTCATCATCGCTTTCAATTAAACTACAATCAACAATAGGGGCAACATCAGGGACTTTCCCCTCTATTTCTTGTTCTATTTCTTCATTATTAGACATCTATATAACATATATGACATATTTATTTTTATAGAAAAATAGAAAATTTATATAAATCTATATTTTTTTAATTTATTTTAAGTTATTTAAAAGATTATTATCTAATATAAGTATATATGGACAACACCATGATTATTATGACAAGAGATGAGATAAAACAAAGTATAATTGATTATAGAAAAGATACTGGGCAACGAGACCTTAAAAATAGTAGTCTATTACAATATATACAAAATTTTAGTAAATTACAAAATGAAACCGAACCTGACGAGGAATTAAATTTAAATTTTGTTTTAAATGAGGATAAAGTAGACCAAAAATTAAGCAGTTACAGTTTGACGACCCGACGAAACTATTATAATTGTATAATTATAATTTTAGAGAGTAATAAAAAAAAATTTAATGTTAATGTGGATGATATAATTAAATCTTTTATTGTTAAAAGGGATAAATTAAATGATACATATAATGAAACAAATAAGACACATAAATATACTGGAAACCAGGCGGACAATTCTGTCACCAAGGATGATATATTAATTATGTTGAAAAAAATTAAAAAAGAAATAAGCGGAAAAGAGTTATTTAAGCAAACAAAAGATACGATGGGTAATTATAATTATGCTCTTCTTATGTATTATGTATGTGTATCAATACATGTTAATGCTCCATTAAGGAATGATTTAGCATTTTTAAAAGTATATAATTATAGGAAGATGCCATCTCTTCTGCCCGATAATTATATGGTAGTAAATAAGGATAATATATCCATTATTTTAAATGATTATAAAACAAACCGAGACAATAAAACTGCCACAATAACTATATCAGATAAACCCACAATTAATATAATTAAAAAATATATTAAATTAAATGGTGGATTTGGTGAGTATCTACTAAAAAATAATGACGGCACTCCACTATCTAAAAATGGTTTGAGTCATTTATTTGCTAGGTATTCTGACCATTATCTTAAAAAAAAAGTATCAACTACTCTTCTGAGAAAATGTTTTTATACTGATAAATATGGTCATATTATTGATACTATAATTGCGATGGATAAAGACGCAGAAAACAATTTACATAGTTTAAGCACCGCCTTAAATGTATATACCAAATCTACTTAACCACAGGTTATATTTGATTAGTCAAATCTAATAATAAATGGTTTGCCTTTTGGTGCTATTTTGATGCTTATCTTTTTCATTTTTTTTTCTTGTATCTCTTTTTCTTGTTCTAATAAATCCATCGCATCTGTTGGTGATAAACATGGTTTAAGTACTATATTAATTTTAGGGTCAGCATTAAGAGAATCAAGTGTTTTTCTAATTGTTGGACTCTCCCCATATTTACATATTTTTTGAGCATCATTAATGATTTCATATATATTGCTATACATAGTATATTCCATTTTATAATCATTTTTACAATAATTATTTAATCTCTTGCTAATCTTTATTAAACTTTCTTTTTCTCTTACACTTAATATTTTTTTAGTATTATATGACACTAAATAATTTAATAAATCTGTTACACAACTACATCTATGTTTAGTATCATATATGATACATTCATCCTTTAACTTTGGTAATACATCTAATATTACCTGTTGTAATTCTTTTTTATTATAATCAGTTGGATTGTTCCCTATATTAATTTTAAAATGTGCCATCATATCAATCAATTCACGCTTGCTGTGTGTCTTATGAATGTATATTTTACCCCAAGGCATTTGTTCTTCTGCCATTATATATATATATATATATATATTTGTTGCGTTTAAGTATTTTAAGTTATATTATGGATTATCAGGAAGCAATATTTCAGGTTCAGGTTCAGGTTGTGGGGAGCGTGGTGTCCTTATAAGTATCTCATCCTCTTTTTTTAATATCTCATCCTCTTTTTTTAATATATCTGTTTGTTTTTTATCTTTTTCTTTGTCTCGGTTCTTCTTTTTTAATTGGTCTTTTATAGTTTTCATTTCTTCTTCGTTCGGTGGAATTCTCTCGCACTGGAATATGTAACATAAATTTATTCTACAATGGCACTTTGATTGCCAAACAACCAAAAGTAATGAACCAATTGCTCCAGCAACCATTACTACAAATCCTCCCAACTGGTCTACACTATAATCTTGTAATTGACCTTCACTCTCTGTCATATTGTATAACATATATGTTATATAAATGTTTAAAATTATAAATAAAAAAATAAATTAATATAAAATATGGTATCCTATGGATTATTTATTTACCTGTTTCAATAACGATACCTTTCTTTTTTGCCGCAAGTTCAGTTTCTAATGCTTTAACCCTTTGGTGAAGTTTGCCACAAATCATATTAACATTACCCTCAATATTAAAACTAATAATATGTTCCAATTCTTCCCTGGAACGAGGGAGGATTGCTTCTTTGGTTTCTTTATCAGTAGGAATACTAATAATTGCTTTACATAAATCATCATCAGTTTCATTTTCATCAATAATTTTTTGAATATCCGCCTCATTAAGTTCAACAGGTTCAGGAGTCACTTTATCTACTTTATGTTTTTTAATAAATTCATCATCTACACTGGGTTTAGCAGTTTCTTCTAAATGTTTAATAGGTGCTTTATTAGATGGCAGACCACCTTCTTTCTCCATATCATCATCAATTAAAAGATTAACAAGCATTTTTTTTGTGACACGCTTCCCCTTGGCGTTTTCTTTGTAATGTTCTACATCAATTAGACGTTTCTCACATTCAGCAACAAGTTCATCAATTTTGAGTTTAAGGTAAGTCATGTTATATTATTTATATTATATAAAAAAATGTTTAAATATTTTCAAATTATTTACAATCTAATTAAAATACTTAAAATAAAAAGCATATTATATATATAACTATATAATGGCAATGTCTCTTGATGATATGTCTCACGAAGAACTTAAACGCCTCGTTGAATCCAAATTTGATACAAATAAAATGTTTAAAAATAAAGATTGGTATGATAAAAATAAAGAGTGGCATAAATCTTATTATATTAAAAATAAAGATTTAATTAAAGCGAGAAACAGATATTATTATTATAAGCGAAACCATCCTGATAATATTGATATGTTTAAAAATAAATTTACTGATGATTATCAAATACTATTAGATAAAGGTGGATATTTTGATTAAACAGGATGTTGCCAATACTTGACATATTTAGTACCTGATTTAGAACATATAAGAGTCATTAAATGAAAAAGTGGATTATCACTTTTATAACAATTCTCATTTAAATGAAAATATGAATTTATTTTTCTTGGTATAAATTTATTATATTTACTACACAATTTACTATATATTTCAAAATTTTTACAATATACATATTGTTTATCTTCATATAATATGTTTTCTGCTAGAGGTTTATTTGACCATTTATATTTATCATGTTCTTCATCATCCTTAATAATTTTTTTAGTTTCCATTTTTTTTTTAATGTAGTTTCCTGACTTTTTATACGCTCGTTTATCAGGATGATTGGAATAATGTATTCGCCAATAGTCCATATATTCTTTGGTTTTTGTATCAAAAGGGATATTTAATTTTCTTTTATTAGGCATTAATATATTAAATAATCTATTTTTTAAATGTTTTAAGTCATATTTAAAAATAATATAATATAATATAATAATAATAGTATGAGTGTATTTGATGAAATATTTTATAGTGATATTGATGATACTTATGACCCATATGATGACATTGCGAATGGACGCATCCCTCAGTGTAAAATGGGTAAGTATATAAATAATTGTGGATATTGTTGTAATAAATGTTTCAAAGAAGACAAAAAAGCAAAAGAAGAAGCGAGAAGCAAATTTGGTAATTATATGTTTGATGCTATGTTTGACGAACCTCTTCCCGAAACCTTTAATGAAAATTTTAAATTTGACCCTATGCTAGAGTATTATAAAATTTTAAAACTTATTCCACCAAAGACACGTGAAGAGATTAGAAAAGCATATTTAAAACAATCTTTAAAATGTCACCCCGATAAAAATAATAATAGTATTGTTTCAGTTAAACAATTTCAGGAAATAAATGAAGCATATAAAATTTTAATGGATAAAGTTGCTTAATCAAAGATAACTTCGTTAACTATTTAACATATATGATATATACAATCTTTTTATCATCCAATATACTTTGTTTAACATTATATCTTAATGGTTCATTTAAATCTAATGTATCAGTTTTAATATCTGATGAAGTGTCGTCATTATTGTGTCGTTTCATTTTAGTATTTTTCTTTTTAGGTTTCTTTGGTTTCTTTTTGTCTTCTTTTGGTTTTTTAGGTTTTTTAGGTTTTTTAGGATATTTAGGTGGCATTATATATTATAACATATATGTTATATGTTATATATTAAAAATAAAAAATAAAAAATTTTATACACCAGGTATATTATATATTCTACTTTCAAAATCTCTATTTTCTTTAAAATTATCACTATAACCATCATACTGACTTATTAGTATTGTATCATAACTATACCATTTATCTTTTGATTGTAAATGTCCTAAATACTCATCAATATTGTTTTTACCACTTACACATTTATTTTTTATAAATAATTTTAAACCTTCTTCTAAATGATTAATTAATGTATCATAATATTTATTATCTACTATATAAGAATGCGTACATAATGCTTTATTAATTTTTAATATATTAGTATTAGGTATAGTTTTATACCAATCACTATAATAATACCAGCAACCTGGCATAAATACATCATAATCTAATTTATTATCAAAATATATATCTTTTATCATTTTACTACTCTTTTTAATATTTTTACAAGTTATATCATCCTCAAATATTATACACCTATTATAACCTCTATCTCTCGCTAATTTTAAACAACCTATATGTGACAAATAACAACCTACTAATCCACTCACATTTTTAATAGCACTGAAACGCTCTATATCTTTTAATTTTAATTTTTTTAATAATAGTTTAGTAGTATTGTTGCGACTCTCACGTTCATCTAAATTAATATAAAAACCTTTAATTGACATATATATATAACATATATGATATATAATTTTCTTAAATATATTATAAATATTTTTCTGATAAGGATTGTAAATAATCATATATTTTTACATTCTTTGGTTGACTCATAACATTTGATAATACATTTATATATTCTGCTTTATTTTTATAATTTACTTTTTTAATCATATTTAATTTTTTTAATAGATTGGTTAATAATTGTAATTCTTTTACTCTAAATACATCAACTCTAATGTCAGATTTAAAATCCCATTTACCTAAATGACCATTTAATCTTGGACGACTCCTGCTGTTTATGTATCCTACACTATTCAAAGCATTCCTAATATCTATTGGTTTGCTATTCTTATCTATACTATCATATAAAAAATCATAAAAGGATGATACAGGGTCTCCTCTTTTATCTTGTGCGTCCTCCCATGATTCTCCAGGTTGATAATCAATAAAATTTGGTCCTCTTTCTTTTTTCATAATATCTGTTCTATCACTAAATGGTTTATAAAGTTTAGGTGATATTTTAATAGTATCAGGCGTCTTTACATCTTTGCTAATCTTTTCTTCTGCTTTTTTAATATTTTCTGCTTTTATTGTACCTCTCAGTTTTGCTTCTTCCAAATTCTTTTTTTTTAAATTCTCCATCATATGTATCTTTAATCTCTCCATTAATTTATCTATATTTAAATCTGTTTTTTGTCCTATTGACCTAAATGCTTTTTCAATACTTTCTATATCATTAAGTGGTTTTACACCTTGATTATTTAATAAAAATTGTTTATATTTAGGATACTTTGTCCCGAACCATTCCTGTATCTGTTTTTTACTAAAATATCTAAAAGATTTTTTGTTATAAATATTAACATCAATTACCTTTGGCATCTTTATATAAATATAATATAATATATAACGGAGACAATAATAAAAAAATAAAAAAATAAGTTAAGCAGAGCAAACACTTCGTTAATATTGATTAATAATATTTAACCATTCGCAGATATAATATTTAACATATCTATCTCTTGTATTACAACTTCTACATATTATTTGTCTATAATAACCTGTAGTATGGTCATGGTCTAAACATTTACCCATTTTTGTCAACCCTGTATTTGTTCCTCTACCACCTTCAAATACTCTTTTACACGCTTCACAACATATAGCATTATGATATTTATCATGTAGGTCTTCATATATTTCTCCGTCTCTACACTTAATGCCCTGTCGCTTCCAATCACATATTCTTCTACTCTTTAATCCATTAGTGACCTCATATCCGTCCCCATAATAACTACTTGATGCGGTCATATTAACTTAAAATAATTTGTTTTTAAGTAATTACTTAAAATATTAAAATAATCTAACTTTATTATATTTTATCTATTTTGATACGTTGCTCTGCTACTTTAAATATCTCTTCATCTCTTTCAAATCCAATAAAACTGCGGTTCATTTGAACTGCTGCTACCCCCGTACTGCCCGAACCACAAGTGGGGTCAAATATGACGTCACCAGGTTTGCTGTAATATTTAAACGCCCATTTCATTAAGTCTGTCGGTTTCTGTGTAGCATGTTTGCCTTTTTGACTTTTGATTCTTAATAGTGTATCGGGTGGGTCTAAAATATAATCTTGATAAGTATCTTCAATTACACTTGTGGGTAGGGTCGGTTCATATCCCATTCTTGCCCCGTGATAATCTACACTTCCCATAATAGTTGTAGGTAGAGTTCCACCTTCTTTATGAAAATAAGGTTTCTTTACTTCTTCTATAACAGATGTAGGTAGAGGCGGTGACCACCTTACATTTAATCTTTTTAATTTACCTTGTTTTATTCTATTCATGAAATCATAACAATCTCCCTTTGTATTTATATTAGTAATGGTAGATGTTTTCATAGGTACTTCAATATTTAGATTAGTATCTACATCATTAATATCAACAATCTCCTCTATTTTCATTTCCATATTAGTTGATAATTCTTTTAATTTTTGAATCATATCATCATCTAATTTATCAATAGTTTCATTAGGTTGCTCTAATACAGATACAGGGAGAGGCGGTTCATAAAATTTACCTCTATATTTATTTCTTGTTCCGTCTTGATTCGCAGGTTGATTTAATGTAATATCTCCATATATAGTATTTTCTAATTCCATTTTCATCGTTTCTGTTTTTTCTAATACAGATGTAGGAAGAGGCGGGTCATATGCTGTTCCACCATTTCTACCAACATATAATTCTTTATCATAGTTTTGTAATTTACCATTTTTTAATCTATTTGTGAAATCATAACAATCCGCATCTTTTACATCTTCTAATACAGATACAGGGAGAGGCGGTTCATAAACTTTTACACCTCCACTATGCTCTTTATAATCTTTACCCATTAAACAATCTTTTTTATATGTTTTATTATAATTTTCATCCGCCATTTGTTTTTTAATAATTGGATTATTTTTATCTACAATTCCTACTTCTATAACAGATACAGGAAGGGGTGGGTCATAAGCACTATCACTTTTACCTTCTTTTTTATATTGTCGTCTTAATTTATTTCTTGTTATATTATTTGATACATATTCAGGTGTTTTCATATCACCATATAAACTATTAAAATTTTCATTTACAGCACCATCTTTTACTTCAATTACACTCACAGGGAGAGGCGGGTCATATTGTGTTTTATGTTTGTCAGTTCTTTTTATACCTTGAGTATCTGCCAATTTCTCACTTGTTGGTAATGTCCCATAAATGCCATTTTGTTCTGTTTTTTCTAATACAGATACAGGGAGGGGCGGGTCATATTTGCTACTATTCTCTGTTTTTAAGGCATTCCCATAACAACTATTCTTGTCTCTATTGCTTTTACCACTTTTCAAAAATTTATGAGTATGGGTTGATAAATCATAAAATGGCAACCTTTTATAAAATACTAAAACTATTTCATGTTTCTTCATTGGCATTTTACGGGCGGACAAGAACCCGCAAGGTGCGGATTTTACCCATATTAAATCATATCTAAACTCTTTTTTATTACTATCAATTAAATCCACAGCAAATTTCATATTACAACACATAAAAATAGGTGTATGGTCTGTCCGTCTAATTCTACTAATCTCCGCCCATAATTTATCTAAATTAATTGGAGTATCCCATTTACAATCTACACAGCGACCAAAAGTTTTACTAGCATAAGGTAGGTCACAAAAAACCAAATCAACTGACTTATCAGGTACATCTTTTACTAAAACCTCCCAATCTCCACATTCTAATTTAACAAAATTCTCCGTTGTCATATATATATAACATATATGATATATAATTTAAAAATAATATAAATAAATAATTAACAATCTAAACTAAAAGTTATCTTTAATCATCTTTAATATGGAAGCATACAACAGACGAACCTGTAAGTTCATTAGCATATATTTCATTTTTGTCAACAATATCAACCCTAATATCATTTAATATAATCTCATTAGGATTGTTTAGTGATAAATAAGTTTTTTCAGCAGGTTCAAAAAATAATGACCCGACGGAGTCGCCAGTATTACTAAACTGCGGAATATGATACATAATTTTAGATATACCTGTTTTACCAGCATTAAAAGATATTTGAGATGTACTATTCACTCTAACAAATAAACTACTATGGGATACAGGTTTTACTCCATAATCACTATTAATTGTGGCGGTGGACGGAGGACCAGTAGCATAAGTGACTTGTGTGCTGTCATTGTCTAATAAATTATTATTAAAACCCATAAGAAATTTAATATTAGGTATTGGATTACTGATAAAATCACTTAAATCATTATATTCACCAGTGACCATTCCCCAACTCCAATCTTTTAAATATTCATTTATTCCTACTATATTTAATGGGTCGGGAACATTACCAGCAATAATCTGTCCATAATCACTATCCAGTTTCATATCTATGAAGCGTGTGAATGTATTAGTGCCTCCAGCAACTTGTGGTAGAGTAGGCGAGTATCCTCTAAAACTACTATAATAACTGCCTGTTGTCAATAAATTACCATCATTACCATTATACCAATTTGTCGGCATGGTTCTACCATGATACTCTGTAATCTGACAAGTTAATGCTACAGGAGCATCAATATTGGCGTTTGGCGTTCCAATCATAATTTTTGGATACAATCCCCATCTATTTTGATTCATTGCTGGGGGTCTGTAATAATTACCATCTGCTCCATCTAATAACACATAATCTTTACCATCACCCGCTACATTATATGTTACAATGATTCGTTCATTAATTAATTTAATTTTAATATTGGTAATCTCAGCAGCATATGGTGAGGGAGCAGTACTACTACCATTTTCAAAATAATTGTCTATATCAATTACTTCATCGTCCTCTCCACCATCATCGGGTCTTGTTTGTCCTGACCCTTTCCAATATTCAATTTCTTTTATTACTACTTTACCACCGCTCCCTGCTGTTTCTTCATTAAACATCGCCCACATTCTTAATGTATTATTTGCTGGGTCAGTGGCAATACAAAAGTCCCATACATCTCTGACACTATTCATAGAATGTCCACCTGTTGTAATCTTTTTATAATAATTAGTAAAACCCGCTCCTGGTTGTGCTTCTCTCATATTACCTGAAGTATAACCATCACCACTCGCTAAAACTGCTGCTTTTGCTTTTTGATTAGCAGTCCAGCATGGTCTACTCAAACCAATTTTAAATGGACTTGTATAATATACTGCCCCGCCGTCCTCTTGTAATCTTAAAGCACCTGAGCAATTTACATTAAATTCACCTCCCATATGCGATAATGGTTCATTAGTAAATGTTTGCCACGACTCCCGTCCAGTTAATGGACCTGTTAATATTTTTGTTGAATTATCCCATAAGATTGTATTAGTTTGTTCCGTGCCTCCTGTTAATCCAACTACATATTGTGGGTCTGATATTGATGTACTTAAATTATCAGTAGATGCTGCTTTTTGACTAAAATCTACTTTGAAACCATCAAAATTATTATCAGTATCCAATTTTACATTTACTACTGGTGTTCCTAAATCAGGATGATATTTTACACATCTATCAAGGGCATTTTTGATTTCTATTGCCAATCCATCTTGAGTATAATTACCTGGTAATATTTGAAATGGAGCAGGAATCCAACTATAATTTTGTTGTAAATCATTTGAACCATCAGTATAATCTCCACCTAAATTTAAATATCCATAGTAGTTGCGACCCTCAGTAATATGAAATGTTGGATTTCTATTTATTTTTACACTTTGTACAGCAATTTTACTATTGGGTTTAATAACAATTGGTTGCGTTAAATAATTATGATATGAGAATGGTTGTTCTATTCCCAATGTATCTTGAGGATAAGTATCCTGAGCAGATGTAGTTATTAGTAGCGACATTATAATATAACATATATGTTATATTAATTATATAAATTATAAAATAAAAAAAATTAATATTACTTATAAGTATTGACTCCTATTCCAAATCATAAATATTTTTATCATTTACTCTATCCATTTTTTCTCTGTAATTTTTATATTCTTGTAATTCTTCTATCTCTTTTTTCATTTTATCAATTTTATTATTAGTATCATTATCTAATACCATATTTAACTTTTCATTAATGGTCTCCATTTGTTTTTTCATAGTATCCACCTCATCTTTTAAATATTCTACCTCTTCAATTAAGGTATCTATTGTTGATTTTTGACTTTTTATTTTATCTACATTATTAAATGTAATATCCATTAATAACCAGGTCATTCCTTTATCTTTGAATTGTTTAGGTAGAGTCCGCCATTTAAAAGCGGTCGCTTCTTTACAATTAAAACTCCTCGCACATCCGTCTAATTTATCATATTTTAATTGTGTTTTATTTTCTTTATAATGCCAATCAAATACTTCATACATATAATCTTCTGTATCACAATAATCTTTTGAAAATATTTTACCCTTATATTTGTATGTGCTTTTAGCATTGTGTAATTTAATATTTTTTAACCAATCATTATAATCTTCACCGCCCCATCTTGAATCCATCATATTTTTATATTGCCGACCCTTTTCAATATCATAAATAGTTTCATCAGGATTTAATGTTATATCCATTAATAACCCTTGTTACGGGGAGCAGCACCCTAATGGTGCGGTGCTATGTTTTATATTTTTATATGTCATTTATGTTATATATATTTCAAATTATTTTTATTATATTTATTTATATTATTATTATATTATTATATTATTATATTATATAAGTTTTATAATAGCACCCCCCGCTTTTTTATATCTTGGGTCAAAAGTCCCATGTTCGCCAAAGTCGCTGTTATAATATAATATGTGTTTATTATAATTAGTTGTCTTATATGAGTATATTGTTTTATTTAATAATCTGCTTTTATGAAAATCTGTAAATC
>TARA_R110001632_G_scaffold231685_1_pt1 | contig 16987 bp, 16 predicted proteins | sample TARA_R110001632 | Tara Oceans TARA_R110001632 (sample SAMEA4398266) | marine metagenome | biome: Polar Biome; feature: [SRF] surface water layer (ENVO:00010504); material: water (ENVO:00002006), including particulate matter (ENVO:01000060) such as... | depth 5 m
TGTGGTAGTAGAATTTTTGTGGAAGAATCAATTTATGAAAGATTTAAAACCGATTTTGTAGCTGCCGTTTCCAATTTAAAAGTGGGAAACCCATTTGATGAAACCACTAATATTGGAGCCTTAGTTTCAAAATCACATTTAGAAAAAGTAAAATCTTATATAGACAACGCAGAAGAATTAGGAGGAAAAGTCATCTTTGGAGGAAAAACAGTTTCTGTTCAGAATTCAGAAGATGGATACTATTTACAACCCACTATTATTGAGGTAAAAGACAATCAATGTAAACTGAATCAAGAAGAGATTTTTGGACCCATCGTCACCATTATGTCATTTAAAACTGATGAAGAGGTTTTAGCGATGGCTAACGATGTTTCTTACGGATTATCAGCTACCTTGTGGACCAATGATTTAAAGAGAACCATGAAGATTTCAAAACAAATTCATGCTGGAATTGTTTGGGTAAACACTTGGTTGCTACGTGACTTAAGAACTCCGTTTGGAGGAATGAAAGCTTCTGGAGTTGGACGAGAAGGTGGTTTTGAAGCATTGCGGTTTTTTACAGAAGCAAAAAATATTTGCATCAAATATGAATAAAGAAATCCGGCAAAAAATTATTCAGGTTTGTGATGAAAAAATTGCCAAAAAAGGAGACAATGTAGGGCTATCATTTTATGCATTTTTCAAGAATAAAAATGACAACCCGAAATTACTGATGGAAGTTGCAATATGGTGGGTACAAACACATCAATTAGATCATTTTGAAAAAGCGATTAAGATTAAAAGAATGATGGAAAATAATTTATAAATCTATTTTTCTAATCGAACAGATATAAAACAAACAAATGGAATTAGGACTACAAAACAAAAACGCCTTGGTTTGCGGAAGCACGCAAGGAATTGGGAAATCGACAGCAATAGCCTTAGCAAATGAAGGAGTAAACGTTACGTTAATTGCTAGAAATGAAACTGCATTACAAGAAGTTTTAAAAGAGCTTCCGCAAAACGGGCAACAGAAACATACCTATTTAGTAGCAGATTTTTCTGACCCTAGCTTTGTAAAGGAAGTTGTGCTAACGAACAACAGTTTTCATATCCTAATCAACAATACAGGCGGACCAAAAAGTGGTTCTATATTGGAGGCAAGTACAGAAGAATTTTCAGAAGCTTTTAAAATGCATGTCTTGGTCAATCAAATTTTAGTGCAAGCGGTTGTTCCTTTTATGAAATCAGAGAAATTTGGTCGTATTATTAATATTATTTCAACTTCTGTAAAAGAGCCAATTCCAGGTTTAGGCGTTAGTAATACCATTAGAAATGCAGTTGCTAATTGGGCTAAAACGATGGCAGAAGAATTAGCTCAATTCGGAATTACAGTGAATAATGTATTGCCAGGTTTTACAAACACAGCACGTTTAGATCAAATTATTAAAATTAAAGCAACACGCGGAAATACGTCAATTGAAGAGATGACGGAAATTATGAAAGGCTATGTACCTGCAAAGCGATTTGCAAAACCAGAAGAAACTGCCAATGCAGTAACTTTTTTAGCAAGCAGTGCTGCAAGTTATATTACAGGAATTAATTTGCCAGTTGATGGTGGAAGAACAAAATCGTTGTAACTTTATAAAGTAAAATATTCAATTATGACCAAAATTGTACAACCCTTAAATTTTCAAAAATGGATTGACGAACATCGTCATTTATTAAAACCACCTGTTGGAAACAAATGTGTTTGGGATAATGGTGAATTTATTGTGATGGTTGTTGGTGGACCAAATTCTAGAAAAGATTATCATTATAATGAAACTCCAGAATTTTTCTATCAAGTAGAAGGAGACATGGTGTTAAAAATCATTGATGATGGAAAACAAGTGGATGTAGCCATTAATGAAGGTGATATTTATTTATTGCCAGCAAAAGTGCCACACTCACCTCAAAGGAAAGAAAACACCGTTGGTTTAGTGATAGAATATCCAAGATCTGATGGAATGATGGATGCCTTAGAATGGTATTGTGAAAACTGTCATGCTCAATTATACAGAGAAGCATTTGCCTTAGATAATATTGAGACAGACATGCCAAAAATCTTTGACGCATATTATTCAGATGATAAAAAATGTATCTGTTCTACTTGTGGAACAAAAATGGAAGCTCCTAAAAAAGTATCATAATGAAACGCAAACTACGTATTAACGGACATTCACATTTATTGCCGTATCCAGAGCAAATTCCGGCTTTTATGAAAGAAAAGGAAATTTTCTGGGTAGATGATGAACGCAAACATATGTTGCAGAAAGGATGGAAACGCCCCGTTACGCATTCTAGTTTCTTTTTGGATGAGAAATTAGTATGGATGGAGAAAAACAAGTTAGATCATGCCGTGGTTTTAAATCTCTCTCAGTTATACGGAAACGGATTGCGTTTAGAAGAGATGAAGAAGGCATTGCGTTTTCAAAACGATTTTAATGCGAAAGTTCAGCAAGATCATCCTTCAAAGTTTACCTGTGGATTTGTTGTTCACCCGGGTTTTATTCAAGGTGCCTTATGGGAAATGGAGCGTTGTGTTGAAGAATTAGGATTAAAAGTTTTGTGTTTGCCGACACACTTTATGGATTCTATCGGGCAGTGGCGTAGTGTTTTTGATAAAGAAAATGATCCGATTTTTGAACTAGCCAACAAATATAAATTAGCGATTGAAATTCATCCGTATGATGGCGATAAAATGATCAAATTAGAAAATACTAATTGGCGTTTTCATTTAATTTGGATGCTAGCACAATGTGGAGATGCGTATCATTTTTATACCTTAAACGGAATGCAAGAACGTTTTCCGAATATTAGAACTTGTTTTGCACATGGTGGTCAATTAGCTCAAATGAATCTAGGACGAAGAATTCAAGGATTTGACGGGAGACCTGATTTGTTTGAAGGGAAAACACATCCTAGAAAAGCAGTAGGGCATCCAAATATCTATTTTGATACTTTAGTGCACGATACAGATTCATTAAAATTAATGATTGAACGTCAGGGATCTAATCAAGTAATTATGGGATTAGATGATCCGTATCCTTTAGGAGAAATGGAAAGTGATGCACAATCCTCGTATCCAGGAAAGTTATTAGACTTGGCAATTGAAAGAGATGTTATTAACGAACAACAATATCATGAAATATGGGAAGACAATACTTTGCGATGGTTGTTTGGGAATGACGAAAAAGCGAAACAAGAATTGATCAATAAAATTTTACAATAGTTGAGACGTAAAGTAATTATATGGATTGCTTTTTTAGTTATTGTCATGCCACTAAGCGCTCAAAAGATATTATTTCTTGGGAATAGCCTGACTTATACCAACAATTTACCTGAAATACTAGAACACATAGCGGAACAGTATCAAATAAACATAAATACTGAAAGTTTGTGTTTGCCTAATTATGCTTTGATTGATCATTTAGATGATGGAAGCTTTCAAAAGAAAATAGCAAAAGAGAAATACGATTATGTAATTGTTCAGCAAGGACCTTCCTCACAACAAGAAGGAAAAACCATGTTATTAAGAGATGGGGCTACTATTAAAGCTCTCTGTAGTAAGTACCGTGCAATATTAGGGTTCTTTATGGTTTGGCCTTCTAAAAATTACTATTTTACCTTTGATAAAGTGATTGAAAATCATGAATTGGCAGCAAAATCAAACAAAGCATTGTTATTTCCAGTAGGCAGTGTTTGGAAAGAATATAACAAAGAAAAGAATCTGGAAAGTTTGTACGGGAGTGATAGATTTCATCCGTCAAAAGCAGGAATTTTTTTAGGAGCTTTGACAATATTTCATCAATTATATCCAAAAAAAAATCTTCATCAAGTAAACGTTTCTTATTATAAGAAATGGATAAAAGATGAAGATACTTTTAAGGCTATTATTCGTTTTTTAGAAAAACAATCTTAGCGCTATTTTTCACACTGTTTTAAAACTTGTTCAGCTCTTTCTAGCATAAATTTTGGGTAAAATTCAATATCATTTTTTTCTTTTTTACCAAGCTCAATTGCACGTTTAATTTCATCACAATAAGGTTTAGTAGATTTTCCAAAGAATTTTGCAGAACCCATGTTCCATTCTGCATTTCCTAAAACAACTCGTGGATTATTTGGTGCTATTTGTAAAGCTTTTGCATAGATCTGAGTGTTTTTTCCAGACAATGTCATTCCATATTTTTGACCATCAAAAGCAATATAAGCAGTGTTGTGTAAAGCTTGTGCAATCATTATTTCTGGATTGTTTGGCGAAATTGAAGCAGCTTCGTTTAAAAATGCTTCTGCTTTTTCTAATTTAGATTTTAATGTTACTTCATTTGTTACTCCAAAAGAAGATAAAGCGGTTACATAACCTGCATAATATGAAGGTAACCAATTCTCTTTTTCGGCTTTAGAAATACGTTCAAATATATTACTAGCTTCCGTTAATTTTCCTTGTTCCAATAATCCAAAAGCTTTTTGCATTCCAGTTTGATAATTTGTTTGCGCTGTTACATTTAAGGCAATAAATAGCCCGATGAATAAACATAATTTTTTCATAATTAATTGATTTTAAGATGGTTGATTTATTTTTTCTAACTTTAAATTTTACTTGATGCTTACCTTTAAGGTTTCGTTTTTTGTAATATTGAATGTTGCTTCCTTAAATTTTGGTGGACCAAAACGGCCTCTTTCACCATTAGAAAAACCGTACGGTTCTTTTGGTATTCCTAGAAAATTAGTGTCCAATTTTTTGTTTTCATTGATGTCATGAAATAATGAAAACGCATAGACTCCTTTTTCTACCTCATCAAAAATGATAATGGCTTTGTTTTCTTTGATAAGCACATCTGCACTTTTGTAAACATCTTCCATATAAGCTTCCTCAGAATTGTATAAGGCTAAGAGAATATTTCCTTTGTTGTATTTAGTGACAGAAACTTCTATTATAACAGTTACGGTTTCCTTTTTTTGAGCGAATAAATTTGAGACTCCGCTAAGTAGAAATATAAAAGTGATTAATAGTGTTTTCATTTTCTCTGTTTGATACTTCAAATATCCTATGATTTTTCTAGTTTTGAATATAAAATCTTCCCAATTGTTGTTTTTTATATCTGAACTGTGATTTTTACAAGTTATCTAGTTGATTCGATTTTTTATCGTCACTAATCGTCCAAAAGAAACCTACAAAAAAGAAGCTATCTGCATTGGGTACAATTGCTTCTCTGGCAAACATTCCATTTGCATCTGCTTGATTTGCGTAGTTATAACCAAATACATTTTTCGTGCCTAAAACATTATTTACAGAGAAATATAAAATCTTTTGTTGATCAATTAAATAGGCCCAATTAAAACTTAGCGAATTATAATTTTTTGTTTCTTTATTTAAGAATCCAATTTCATTCGGATTTGTGTAATTTCTTCCTGATGCAAATTGATAACTAAAACCAATTTGACTTTTCCAGCTTTCAAACCAATGCTTTGTAACGATTGATAAATTATGTGCTGATGCAAAACTTGGTCTAGCAGTTACTGGGAAGTTTCTGTAATCTCTTTCTGTGTCTAAATAGGAATATGAAATCCAATAATCTGTGTTTTTTATTGATTGATTATCTCTCCAAAAGATGTCTAATCCTTTTGCGAAACCTGATCCGTTATTATTGTAATCACTATCAAAACCGGTAAATTCTGTATCAAATTTCACTAAATCATCATATCCTTTATAGTAAGCTTCCATTCTAAATATCTTCTTGTCTTTTACATATTGAAAGTTAGCGATTACGTGGGATGTGTTTTCAGCTGAAAAATTATCGCTAAATTTTAAAAAACTACTATTTGGATTTTGATAAAACTGTCCGTACGCAAATGAAAATTGAGAATATTTTCCAAATTTATAAGCAATTGAAGCTCTTGGCGATACTGTTGTTTCATTTAATAATTCTGAATGTTCAACTCGTACGCCAACTTTAGTTGCTAATTTTTTAGAAAAGAAAATATCTACTTCACTAAAAGCTCCTGCAATATTATTTTGAAAACCATAATTAAAGTTCCCGTTTACGCTACTAAAATAATTTTCATTAAAATCTGTGATGAAATATTCTGCTCCAAAATTTAGTTTTATTCTATTATTAAAACGCTTTCTTAAAGTCATTTTTATATGAGAAGAATTTTCATTAGTTTTAATTAAATCATCTTCGAAATTCAAGTTTGTAGTATCGTTTGATAATGAAAACCCGGCAGAAAGGATCCAATTATTTTCTAAAAACCCTTTGTAAGAACCATTAAAATATAGATTTCTATTTTCTAGAGCAACATGCAATCCTTCTTCAAAATTAATATCTTGTTGAATTAAATCAAAACTAGAATAACTAAAAGCTCCATACAATTTAATTAAGTCACTATCATTAACTTTATAACGATAGACCATTTCACCGCTTCCACCCTGATAAGGTTTATTCCATGTGTTTCTATCTTTAAAGAGTTCTAAATAAGGTGCCAAATTGATATATGAAGTATTGATACTGAAAGAACCTTTGTCCCATTTTTGAGTATTACCAACACCTACACCAACAGTCATTAAAGAAATATCTGTTTTCTCTTGAATAGGTTCATCAATAGTGCTTAGTAATAGTACACTTGATAACGCTTGTCCGTATTCTGCTGAGTAACCACCTGTAGAAAATGAAATCCCTTTAAATAAAAATGGAGAAAATCGTCCACGGGTAGGAATGTTATTTGCCGTCGGTGTAAATGGCGTAAAAACACGAATTCCATCAATAAAAATTTGAGTTTCTTCTGCACCACCACCTCTTACAAATAAGCGCCCGTCTTCTGCAACTGTTGCAGTTCCGGGTAAGGTTTGTAAAGCTCCAACAAAATCTCCTAAAGCACTTGCTGTAGTAACAACATCTAAAGGCTTTAAAGCGGTTACTTTTGCTTTATCACCAGCTTCAAAAGTTCCTGTATTTATAATTACAGCGTCTAATGTGTTTACATCTTCACGCATCTTTATCAGTAATTTTTTAAAAGTAGAAACATCTGCTGTTATTGTATACTCTTCAAAAGAAAGAAAAGAAACGATTAAAGTTTGCAGTCCTTTTTCTGAAGTGGTAAATGTGAATTCTCCTTTTTCATTGGTAGAGCTTCCGTCATAAGTTCCATCTAAATAAATATTAGCTCCATAGATCGGTTCATTTTTATGATCAGTTATTTTTCCTGAAATAGTAGTTTGTGCTATTAGATTAATACTGAATAGTAAGCTAATTAAGAATATGATTTTTTTCATCGGTTGAATGTTTCTTTTTGATGGTACAAATGTGAAACAATGTTGAGATGAGAAATAAAAAGAGTTACTGAGTTGTAGAAAATATTAGACGAGTTGTTTCAAGGCCTGAAAATTCCGCTTTAAGGAGAGTTTTATAAGGTGAAATTTAGGTTAATGTGAAATTTTCACTTTCAACAGATGCTTCTTCCCCTTCACTCAACTTCTATAAACCTATGCTGTTTTACGGTTGTTACTTTGCAGTGTAAAACAATTTAAAATGAATTTAAAAATGAAAAATTTAAAAGAGAAATTATTTTTAGGATGCTTCGCAATTTTAGCCCTAACAATTACAAGTTGTGATGATAACTATAATAGTGATGATCAAAACCTTGATTTAAACACAACCAATGTTGAAATATCTTCTGATGCTACACTCGGTACTGTTTTAGTTGATGGGAATGGTAATTCACTATACTTTTTCGCGAAAGACACAAAAGAAACTTCTCAATGTATTGATGGATGCCTAGATACTTGGCCTGTTTTTTATGATGTAAATATTCAAGTTGGTACGGGATTGGATATAAATGACTTTAATACAATAACAAGAGTAGATGGAACTAAGCAAACGACTTATAAAAACTGGCCTCTTTACTATTTTGTGAATGACAGCAACGCTGGTGAAACAAATGGAGATGGTGTAGGTGGAGTTTGGTTTATTGCAAAACCAGATTATTCTATAATGTATGCAAATGCACAGTTAACAGGAAACGATGGGAACAATTACTTGGGAGATTATACTATAGGTGATGGAGCAACCAATTATATCGTTAGTGTTGCAGGAAGAACAATGTATACTTTTACAAATGATCAAAATAACAGAAACAATTTTACAGCATCTGACTTTTCAAATAATAGCGCTTGGCCTATAGTAGAAATTACATTAGATCAAATACCTAGTACTTTAGATAGCTCTGATTTTGGAACAATTACTGTATTTGGAAGAACTCAATTAACGTATAAAGGATGGCCTTTATATTATTTTGGACAAGATACTGAAAGAGGAGATAACAAAGGTGTTAGTGTTCCAAACCCTGGGGTTTGGCCAATTGCGAATCGAAATATTACAGCTGCTCTATAGAGTTCGCGATAGAAGATTAAGAAAGTGGTTAAAGATTGAATAATTAATTAAATGCAAGAGCCCTGAAAATTTTTCAGGGCTTTCTTTTTTATAAGTTGACTTTCTCTTTTTAATGGTACAAATGTGAAACATTGTTGAGCTGAGAAATAATAAGAATTACTGAGTTGTTCTTTTTTCGGCAGAAAAGTAACTTAAGTTTTTTTTTGGAAATCTAATAAAAATCTCTAATAAGTTGCTTGGTAAATTCATTTGCTCCTTTATGGTTTAGGTGTTCAGGGTCTTTAAATTTATCTTTCGAAGAAATAGAGTCTACATAAGAAACGATGTTGTTTTTAATACAAAATCCTTTAAATTTTACAGTATTTCTAGGATTGTAATAAGGAGAAGTATAAAAGATAATATTTAATTTTTTTTCTTTTGAAAATGAAATAATTTCGTTGAGTAAGTTTATCTCATAATCATTATTGAAATAATAACTAGCGTTTTTATTCTGAATAGTTTCTGATAAGCCAATATAAAATTTTTCAACTCTTTTTTTTCCACTTAATTTTAAAACGATCTCTCTATATCCAATCTTATATCCATAGTTTAAATATCGATAGAAAGGAATGTAATAGTCTTTATAATAATCAGGATCATGTTTTTTTAAATGCTCCTTTACGTACTCGTTTTTGGAGTATGGCATAAAAGAACTGGCTCCAATAAATGACTTGTACTTCTTTTCAGATAAACCTTTTTCATCTATTTGTATAAAATATTTTTCGGCTTTTATATTATTGGCAACAAGTAATTTAAAGGTAAGAAATGTTTCACTTAAACTTTGACCTGAGATTCCTAAGTTTAAGCTTTTTGTTGTAGTGATACTATCAATTAAGTCAGTATTTACATGGTATTCTACTCTAGACGAACCTAAGAAAATACTATTAAAGTGATTGTTTTGGGTGTTAGATATGTAGTCTATTTTATTTCTAATTATGCTGTTTTTGGTAAGTGTATAAGTGAATACAAGGTCTAGACAGACCAACAAAATATATGTGATGATAATTCTAAGGCCGATATGTTTAAAAAATCTTTTCATTAAAACTGAAAATAGATAAAACTAGTATGATCTGAGAATGATCCAAAAATAAACAACATTAATAAAATAATCATTTCATTCATATATTTTAATCGTCCTTGAAAAGGAGTTTCATTTTTTCGATAAAACCATTCAAAAAGCAAGAAAATAGGAATTAGAAAAATAATTTCAAAAGAATATCTTTCAATACCTGTCAAGTAATCAATTTTTGAAAAACCTTCAAAAACAAGCATTTGTTTTATATAGTTAAAAGCAACTGTAATGCTTTCAGCTCTAAAAAATATCCAAGCAATTGTCGTTAATGAAAAAGTAAGCAGTATTTGAAAGAATTCTCTACCGGATGGAAACCAACCATTCTTAGCTACGATATCTAAATTTTTTCGATTTTTATTGGATAACAATAGCGGTATAAATAAGAGTGCATTTAATCCTCCCCAAAAAATGAAAGTCCAATTTGCTCCATGCCAAAAACCACTTACTAAGAATATGATGAACACATTTCTAATTTGCTTATACTTACTCCCTTTAGACCCTCCTAATGGTATGTATAAATAGTCTCTAAACCAGGTCGATAATGAGATGTGCCAACGCCTCCAAAATTCGGCAATGTCTCTAGAAAAGTATGGGTAATTAAAGTTACGCATTAGATTAAAACCAAACAGTCTCGCAACTCCAATAGCGATGTCTGAATATCCTGAAAAATCGCCATAAATTTGAAATGCGAAATATATAGCTCCTAGTGCTAATGTAAATCCAGATTGATCTTGATAATTTTCAAAAATCTCATTGACATAAATGGCACAATTATCTGCAATTACAACTTTTTTAAAAAGACCCCAAAGAATTAATTTTACTCCAGAAACGGCTAAGTCATAACTAAAAACTCTTTTTTTATAAAATTGAGGAAGAAGATTAGAAGCTCTCTCTATTGGGCCAGCAACTAACTGTGGGAAAAAAGAGACAAAACTAGCAAAAGCAATAAAATCTTTTGTTGGTTTTAGTTTCTTTCTGTAAATGTCTATGGTATAACTTAAAGTTTGAAACGTATAAAACGAAATTCCTACTGGGAGTATAATGTTTAGAGAACTTTTATGCATGGTTATGCCCATCGTAGACCATGCGTTTATCCAATTATCAATAAAGAAATTGTAGTATTTAAAAACTCCTAAAAGACCTAGATTAAAGAGAAGACTAGCTAAAAGGAGTAGTTTTCTTTTCTTTTTTTTATCCGTTTTATTTAATAATAACCCGATTGAGTAATCAACAAATGTACTAGCAAGAATTAAAGATAAAAAACGCCAATCCCACCATCCATAAAACACATAACTAGCAATTAGAATGAATATATTTTGTAGTTTTAGTTTTCTAAACACAAACCAGTACAGTATAAAAACTAAAGGTAAAAAAAGTAAAAAATCAAATGAATTAAATAGCATTTAGAAAAGTAATATGTGTAAAAATACAATTTATAAAGTAGAAAAAATGAACCATTTTAGATCAGATTTATTTAATAATTTCTAATTCTTTTTTTGCTAGTTTCGAGAAAATTCCACTTCTTAATCGTCTTCCTTCAACTGTTGTATGGTATGGGTGATTAGAAAAGAGTGTGTCATTTAAAACAAAAGAATTTGGTTTTCCAATAAGCTTTATAGACGTGTCTTTATAAAAATTTAAAAGGTCATCAGTAATCCAAGTATCATAATCAGAAATAGGATATGGTGGAAATGTCACAAAAAAGGAGGCTCCTTTTTCATGAATCTTTTTATTTGCTTTTATGAGTGCTTGTTTAAAACCAGAACTACTTTCTGGTCTCATATTACTTCTTTCGTATTTACTTTTATTAGAAGGGTTCCAGCTTTTTTTATCTTTATGATGATCCATATAGTCACCTCTATCACTATAATTAGGTTCAATAAATAAATTTGGATACAAATTCATTTTGAGTAATCTATAAGAAAATAGAATATTCATTCTCGGGACATTAAAAACAAATTCTCTTTTTTGATTTTCAATAAGGTATTTGTATAGACTTGGACTATTATATACTGAAGCCATCTGTGAAATAGTAATGGGCCTATTATAACTATAGTAATGTACAAACTCTGGCCCGAAAACTATAATATCACCTTCTTTCACTTTATCGGTCATATAGTTTAATACAAAACCAGCATTATGAGCAAAACTAAAAGATGTATTATAAACTTCTTTTTGTAGTTCTGTAGATACTAATTCTGAATCAAATGAATTTCTCATACTAGAACCACCAACTGCAAATACTATGTTTTGAGGAGATTTGTCTAGAAAAGAGTTTAGAGTATTTTCATTTTGTAAAAACTTTTTTCCAGAACTTAATACTATAAAAAACAGTAAGTTAATGGAAATTACACCTATAAATAGTGCCGAAGTTTTTAGAATGAATTTTTTCATTAAAATTGAAAATATATAAAACTTTGTGGTTCGTTAGTTGTTGAATAAAACAATATTACATGTATTATGATGATATAGAATAGATACCGGACATATTTATTTTGAATTTGAATGGACTCTGATTTTCTTGATATCCATTCTAAAATTACAAATAGTATAATAATAATTGCAAAAAAATTAAATCCTATGCTTTCACCATCTTGATTAGAAAACATTCTAAAAATATAATCTAAAGCCGTTGTCATATTTTTTGCTCTAAAGAAAATCCAGGCAAATGTTGTAAGACAGAATGTAATTATAATTTGAAAAACTTCTTTTAAGGAGGGTAACAAATTGTCTTTAGCAATTTCGGTAAGATTTTTTCTATTTCTATTGGTTAGCAATAGCGGTAAAAAATAGATAGCATTTAGAGCTCCCCAAGAAATAAATGTCCAATTGGCTCCATGCCAAAAACCACTAACAATAAAAATAATGAGTACGTTTCTTACTTTTTTATATTTTGAACCTCGAGACCCACCTAGAGGAATGTATAAATAGTCTCTAAACCAAGTTGATAAGGAGATATGCCATCGTCTCCAAAATTCAGCAATGTCTCTAGAAAAGTATGGGTAATTAAAATTACGCATGAGTTTAAATCCAAATAATCTAGCAACACCAATTGCAATATCTGAATATCCAGAAAAATCCCCATAGATTTGAAATGCAAAAAAGACAGCTCCTAAAGCTAAGGTAATTCCAGATTGATCTTGATAATTATTAAATATATCATTCGCAAAAACGGCACAGTTATCTGCTATTACAATTTTTTTAAAAAATCCCCAGAGAATTAATCTCATCCCTGAAGTAGCTAGTTTATAGCTGAAAGTTCTTTTTGCAAAAAACTGAGGCAATAGATTTGAAGCTCTTTCTATTGGTCCTGCAACAAGTTGAGGGAAGAAAGAAACAAAACTAGCAAAACCAATAAAGTTCTTAGTAGGATTAATTTTTTTCTTGAAAACATCAATCGTATAGCTTAAAGTTTGAAATGTATAAAAGGATATTCCAACTGGTAGAATAATATTTAAAGAACTTTTATGCATGGTTATTCCTAGTTGAGACCATGCATCTATCCAATTGTCTATAAAGAAATTATAGTACTTAAAAACGCCTAAGAGTCCTAAATTAAAAATTAAACTGGTATATAATAAGTATTTCCTTTTTCTATTATCGATGGTTTTATCTAACAATAAGCCAATAGAATAATCGACTAAAGTGCTGGCAAGAATTAAAAACAAGAAACGCCAATCCCACCAGCCATAGAATAAATAGCTAGCTAAAAGGATGAATAAGTTTTGAGTTTTGAGTTTTTTAAAAACAAACCAATAGAGTAAGAAAACACTAGGTAGAAAAAGTAAAAAATCTATAGAATTGAATAGCATTAAAAAACACTTTGAGCGAAAATACAATTTTATTAGAAACGAGATCTCTTATTTTAAGAAAGCTTAATGTAGCTAATTACTTATTTTCCAATTTAATTTTATATAATAATTTATCCGAATTTATAAATTCTGAAATAATTTTAAATCTAATATGATTAATAGTTCCGTCAAAATAAGTAGCCCATATATCTTCTTTAAACAAGTGTTTTATTTGCTTGATCCTTTTTTGAGCTTCAGGATATGTAAATAAATGATGCGAAGCGTCTTCTTTTTTAGGTTGAAGCGTTACTATTTTTTCTTCAAAATCAACATCGAGATAAAATAATTTTTCGATTTCATTTAATGAATGAAACTCCTCCCATTTTGCAAAAGCAATGACTGTTTGCTGATTTTTATACTCTTTATTAGAAATTAGTTTCCATCTACAATTGGCAACACGTCCCCAGTGATTAGATTTTCTGTACACACCTTCGTCAGTATAAAAATAAACGCTTTCAGATTTGCTTTTATAATTTGTGTTTTGAGGAAACTCAAAGTCATCAATTTGTTGGAACTCACAAAAAGTATGTTTAAAAAAATTGGTTTGATTATACGTTTTCAAAGGTGATTGGTTTAAAAGTAAAAACGCAACCAAATTAATGATTGCGTTTTAATTATATAAGAAATAATATTTCTTTTAATTGGATCCCAAATCAAGTTTGGGATAAGCGATTCACATAATTTTGTAAAACAAAATATGTTTTCTGCTTACTTAACTTCTTCGAAATCTACGTCTTCTACATTATCTCCTTCACTTGCTGCAGCTTCTTCAGGTTGCCCTTGATCTGCTCCAGCTTCTTGTTCAGCTTTGTACATTTCTTCAGAAGCAACTTTCCAAGCCTCATTAATCTTCTCCATTGCATCATCAATTTGTGCAATATCTTTAGATTCGTGAGCAGCTTTTAATTCTACTAAAGCAGCTTCAATTGGACCTTTTTTATCGTCAGATAATTTCTCTCCAAACTCCTTCAATTGATTTTCTGTTTGGAAAATCATTCCATCAGCAGCATTGATTTTTTCAGCAGTTTCTTTTGCCGCTTTATCAGCGTCAGCATTTGCTTCAGCTTCTTGTTTCATTTTTTCGATATCTTCTTCTGATAAACCTGAAGAAGCTTCAATTCTAATCTCGTGAGATTTGTTCGTTCCTTTGTCTAATGCAGAAACTTTAATAATTCCGTTTGCATCAATGTCAAAAGTTACTTCAACTTGAGGAACTCCTCTTTGTGCTGGAGGTAAACCATCTAAATGGAAACGACCAATCGTATTATTATCAGCAGCCATTGCTCTTTCACCTTGTAAAACGTGAATTTCAACAGATGGTTGATTGTCTACTGCCGTAGAGAACACTTGAGATTTTTTTGTTGGAATGGTAGTATTCGCATCAATTAATTTTGTGAATACATTCCCCATTGTTTCAATACCTAATGATAAAGGTGTTACGTCTAATAACAACACATCTTTTACCTCACCAGTTAAAACTCCACCTTGTATAGCAGCTCCTAAAGAAACAACTTCATCAGGATTCACTCCTTTACTTGGCGATTTTCCAAAGAATTTTTGAACAGCTTCTTGAATTGCAGGAATTCTTGTAGAACCACCTACTAAAATAATTTCATCAATATCTGCAGTAGTTAAGTCAGCCGCTTTTAATGCTTTTTCACAAGGTTTAATAGTTCTCTTTACTAAATCATCGATCAATTGCTCAAACTTCGCTTTTGATAAAGTTCTTACTAAGTGTTTTGGGCCACTAGCAGTAGCTGTTACATATGGTAAGTTAATCTCAGTTGAAGAAGTACTAGATAATTCGATTTTTGCTTTTTCAGCAGCTTCTTTTAAACGTTGTAAAGCCATTGGATCTTTTCTTAAATCCATGTTCTCTTCCGCCTTAAATTCTTCTGCTAACCAGTTAATAATTTTTTCATCAACATCATCACCACCTAAATGTGTATCTCCATCAGTTGCTAATACTTCAAAAACTCCGTCTCCTAATTCTAAGATAGAAACATCATGTGTTCCTCCACCAAAATCAAATACAGCAATTTTCTTATCGTCATTAGCTTTATCTAAACCATACGCTAAAGCAGCAGCAGTAGGTTCATTAATAATTCTACTTACTTTTAAACCAGCAATTTCAGCAGCTTCTTTTGTAGCTTGTCTTTGTGCATCATTAAAATATGCAGGAACAGTTACTACAGCTTCAGTTACATCATGACCTAAATAGTCTTCAGCAGTTTTTTTCATTTTCTGTAAAACCATTGCAGAAATTTCTTGCGGCGAATATAATCTTCCGTCAATATCTACACGTGGTGTGTCATTTTCTCCTTTTACTACTTTATAAGGAACTCTAGTTGCCTCTTTAGTAGATTCAGAAAACTTGTTTCCCATAAAACGTTTAATAGAATAAACGGTTTTTGTTGGATTTGTTACAGCTTGACGCTTTGCAGGATCACCTACTTTACGTTCACCACCTTCAACAAAAGCAACAATAGATGGAGTCGTTCTTTTTCCTTCTGAATTAGGAATTACAACTGGCTCATTTCCTTCCATTACTGAAACACATGAGTTCGTTGTTCCTAAATCGATTCCTATAATTTTACTCATAATAATAATTTATATTTTTTATTTGTTGTCTTAATTTTTACTGATTACCTATTGTCAATTTGTATGCCAACAGACTTTTAACTAAAGATTGTCAGAATTTTAAGCAACTTTTTCTTTTTTGGTGACAGATTGACAGAATCTGACTTCTTATTCATGAAATTTATTCATTTCTTCCAGTAGTATTTGGCTATATTTGGCTCCAACAAATCAATATTAAATAGGATTACATGAGTAAGTTTGATGAGAAAATTATTTTTTATAAGGAAAACATGGATAAGCTGGGGCTGCCTTATGAAGATGAATTATTTGATAAAGTTACAAGAGGCTTAGGCCCTTCAATATTTAAAAGAGATGCTGCATCTGTATCTACATCAGATGAAAAAGAGGTTCATACCGTAAAACATAATTTTCTCATCAATAAACTCGGTTTAGAAGACGGAGCGTATTTAGATGATGCAATTGCTAAAGTTGCCGATATGATGGGAAAAACGAATAGAGTAAAATATAGAGCAATTTTCTATTATTTACTAGTTAAAGAATTAGGTCAAGAATCTAAAATTTTAAGCTAATGTCTCAATTTATTAGTGTTTTTGATATGCTAAAGATTGGTGTAGGACCTTCAAGTTCTCACACTTTAGGCCCTTGGCGTGCTGCACAATCATTTGTTGAAAAACTTCAAATCAATGACTTATTTCATCGGATAGATGCAATAAAGATAGATTTATACGGCTCCTTATCGCTTACAGGAAAAGGGCATGCTACAGATGTTGCCGTTCTTTTAGGTTTAAGCGGTGAAGATCCTGAAACTATTGATGTTAGAGAAATAGAAGATATCATTAAAGATATTGAACTCTTTAAAACAATAAAACTTAATGGAATTAAAGAAGTAAAATTTTCTTCTGAAAATTTAATCTTTAATAAGGAGTTTCTGTCTTACAATCCTAATGGAATGACTTTCACTGGTTACTCAGGTGGAGTAGAAATTTCTAAAGAAACATTTTTTTCAATTGGTG
>TARA_R110001632_G_scaffold170365_11_pt1 | contig 16974 bp, 12 predicted proteins | sample TARA_R110001632 | Tara Oceans TARA_R110001632 (sample SAMEA4398266) | marine metagenome | biome: Polar Biome; feature: [SRF] surface water layer (ENVO:00010504); material: water (ENVO:00002006), including particulate matter (ENVO:01000060) such as... | depth 5 m
TGAGCAAATTCAGTAATACCAATTGTTGCCGTACCATCGCCATTATCTTTAATCCATTCATGTTCTCTGGTGTATTTTAAATCGCTTGGTACGCTCATCTAACTGCCTCCGGGTCAAATTTGAAATTATTTTCTAAGTATTTTGTAGTGAATTTCCCTGCTATGAAATTAGGGTCATCCATTAGCTGTATATGATATGGAATGGTTGTTTTAATGCCTTCAATAATGAATTCTTGCAAAGCTCTTTTCATTTTCTTGATGGCATCTTCTCTGGTTGGAGCAGAAACAATCAATTTTGCAATCATAGAATCATAGTGAGGAGGAATTCTATATCCGGAATACGCATGTGTATCTAAACGTACGCCATGTCCACCAGGAGGATGAAACACAGTGATTTCACCAGCAGACGGACGGAAATTGAACTCAGGGTCTTCAGCATTGATGCGGCACTCAATTGCATGACCTTTCATTTCAATTTCTCTTTCCTCGATTTTAACGCCATATGCAATACGAATTTGTTCTTCAATAAGATCATATCCTGTAACTTCTTCAGTAACCGGATGCTCTACCTGAATACGTGTGTTCATTTCCATGAAGTAGAAATTCTCGTTATCATCTACAAGATATTCTACCGTTCCTGCACCTTCATAATCAACAGCTTTGGCTGCATTGATGGAAGCTTCACCCATTCTTCTTCGTAAATCAGGAGTCATAAGCGGAGAAGGGGATTCCTCCAAAACTTTCTGATGACGTCTTTGTAAAGAACAATCTCTTTCACCCAAGTGAATTACATTTCCATGAGAATCAGCCATGATCTGAATCTCAACATGATGAGGGTTTTGAACGAATCGCTCTATATATACTTCAGGATTGTTGAACGCTGTGGAAGCTTCCTGACGACACATTTCAAAGTTTTGCTTTAGCTTTCCTTCTTCTTCAACAACACGCATTCCACGGCCACCGCCACCTGCAGAGGCTTTGATGATTACAGGGAATCCGATTTCTGCACAGACCTTTTTTGCTTCTTCATAAGTATCCACTACACCGTCACTACCGGGTACAACAGGTACTTTGTTTTTGATCATTGTCGCTTTTGCTACCGCTTTATCTCCCATGGAGTTAATAGCGCTAGGAGAGGGGCCAATAAACTTTATATTATGCTCTGAGCAGATACGAGAAAATTCCGCATTTTCAGCTAAGAAACCGTAACCTGGATGAATTGCTTCCGCATTAGTAATCTCAGCAGCTGCTAAAATACTTTGGATTTTGAGATAGCTTTCTTTGCTGGCAGGAGGGCCAATGCAAACTGCTTCATCTGCAAATTTTACATGAAGGCTGTCGGCATCCGCTGTTGAATAAACAGCTACAGTTTTAATTCCCATTTCCCTACACGTTCGAATAATTCGAAGTGCAATTTCACCACGATTGGCTATTAATATCTTTTTAAACATGCTGACTATTTAGTCTTTGCTGATTACAAACAGAGGTTGATCGAACTCAACAGCCTGGCCGTCTTCGATCAGTATGTCCTGAACTGTTCCACTGAATTCAGCTTCAATTTCATTCATGATCTTCATTGCTTCAACAATACAAAGTGTGTCTCCTTTAGAAACCTTCGAGCCTACTGACACAAAAGGATCTGAATCAGGTGAAGAAGCTTTGTAAAAAGTACCAACGATAGGTGACTTTACAGTTTCTCCTTTTGCTGATGAACCGCCTGAAGATTCAGAAGCAGTGTTGTCAACTGCAGCTGGTGCTTGTGGTTGAGCAGGAGCAGCTGGTTGAGCAGGTGCAGCTTGCATAGGCTGTGTATAAGTAACCTGTTCAACAGTACCTGTTTTTTTTACTTTTATTTTAAAATCACCTTCTTCGATAGCTACTTCGTCTACATCGCTATCAGAAATTAGATTTAGAATATTTTTTATCAGCTTTAAGTCCATAGTAAGTTATTTAGCTCGTTCCAGATAAGTTCCTGTTCTTGTATCTACTTTAATTTCTTCGCCTTCGTTTATAAAAAGAGGCACGTTAACAACAGCTCCTGATTCTAAAGTAGCGGGTTTGCTACCACCTTGAGCTGTATCGCCCTTTACTCCCGGGTCTGTTTGGCTTACTGTTAATACCAAATGATCAGGTGGTTCTGCATATAAAACTTGTTCGTCATCTGCATTAAATAATACATTGCAGACCTGACCTTCAATTAAAAAGTCTTTTCTTTCTACCTGATTCTCATTTATTGGAATTTGCTCATACGTATCATTGTTCATGAAGTAATAAAGAGCGCCGTCTTGGTACAGAAATTGATAATCTCTGTTTTCAATTCTAACGGCTTCTGAGTTTTCTCCTGAGCGCCATGTTTTATCAATATTCTTTCCATTTACTATTCCTCTCAACTTTGTCCTTACAAAAGCAGGCCCTTTTCCGGGTTTTACATGTTGAAATTCAGTAATTGAGTACAATTCGCCATCCATGTTCAGAACTAAACCATTTCTGAAGTCGGAAGTAGAAATTTTTGCCATTAAAAATGTCTCCGTTAATTAGTTGCCCAAAAATACAGCTAGGGAATTCCGATAACAAGTTAATTAAAGAAAATTGGTAACAATGTTATAAAGAATTGCCAGAGGACAAATTACGTAAATGAATATTGGCCAGACTTTTGAGAATAATGTTTGTCTGATGCCTGCAAAACCGAATTCCATCTCTGTAATCGCTGAGTCTGTCTTCCATACAAAGGCAACAAATATACAAGTCAGCAATCCACCTATTGGTAATCCAAGATTATTGAATATGTTATCAAAATGACCAATAAGTGCCGGATAAAAAGAGACCACTATAGAAATAGCAAGCACTCCTAGACCAACACTCCAAGCTGCTTTTTTTCTTTTAACGTCGAATTCATCAATCACGTAAGAAACAGGAACCTCGAGTAGCGATATAGTAGAAGTTAAAGCTGCTATACTTAACAACAGAAAGAATACAACACCAAGAATTAATCCAACTGCGCCGCCAATACTATGAAATAGTGCCGGTAGAATCTGGAAAACAAGATCAGTACTAGAAGCCAGTTGATCACCAACAAAAATTTCAATACCAGCATTTTTAGCCACATACATTGCAGGAATGATTAAAAGTCCGGCTAAAAAGGCAATTCCAACATCGGCAAGAGTTACAAATGCAGCTGCTTGAGGAATATTCTCTTTTTTATTTAAGTATGAACCATAAGTGATTAAAGCTCCCATACCAAGAGAAAGTGAAAAGAACGCCTGGCCCATTGCTGAAAATATCAGATCTGTATTAATTTTCGAAAAATCAGGTAGCAGATATTCACGGACGCCTTCATATGCACCGGGCTGTGTTAGTACATAACCAATCATTATTACAATAATTCCAATCAATAAAGGCATCATAAATTTAGTGGCACGTTCAATACCATCGCTGATACCGCCGGTAATAATTTTGATAGTACCAAACATAAAAGCAGAGGCAATAATAGCATTTTTCCAGCCATTGCCTGTATCAGTTAGTAAATCAGCAGCTTGTTGCCAACCGAAATAGTAGAAAATTTCTTCGAATGCGAATCCAAAAGCCCAACCTGCAATTACAGTATAGAAAGAGAGGATCATAACTCCGCATATAACTCCCCATAAACCAACCAAAGGGAAAAACTTATTGGAAGAAAGAGCTTTAAATGCGCCAACAGGATTTTTTCTTGATTTCCTTCCGATAGCCAGTTCGGCCACCATAACCGGAAAACCAATTAAAAAAGTACAAATCAAATATACTATAAGATAAGCTGCGCCACCTTCGGTAGCTACTTTTGTAGGGAAACCCCAAATGTTACCTAAACCTACAGCAGAACCAGCTGCCGCTAAAATAAATCCCAGTTTTGAGTTCCATGCACCACGTTCGGTTGTTGATGTACCTGCCAAAAGATGTCCTCCTTTAAGAGTTGATTAAATCACTAAAATATTTCTTGATCACATTATTCGCAACCTTCTTAATATAACACCCGAAGAAGGTGCTAGAGTATAAGAATTTTCAATAGTTATTTTAGCTTTATTTAGTTTGATTGAATTTTTATCTGCCATGAGCTCCCATTTGCCCGGAAGCAGATCAATTGAATGTTCTTTTTTGGGATTTCCATTCAACGAAATGAAATATTCATAAGGGTCTAAATCTTCATTCGTTTGTATTGAAAAAGTAAGGTGAAGAGGATCTCTATAGACTTTAAAGTTAATATCTGAGGGTAAAGCTTTTCTGAGAGCAGGGGAGCTCATTCGCAGTTCTATAAGCCCAATATAATATTCAAATAATCCTTTATTGATTTCTATTTCATTGAAATTTAACCAGTTTGTCTCATTGTCTTTATTGTAACTATCATGATCAAGCATTCCGGCTCTTTTATCCAGATTACTTGAATCGAATATCAGTTTCGAGCGCGCCCATTCTTGTCCTGCATGGATCATAGTAATTCCCTGGCTTACGAATAGAGTTAATGCAGAAAGCTTAGCAATTGCTGATTCTTGCTGAGACAGATAAGTAAGTGCTCTTTTATTTTCAAACTTCTGTTCATTTTTAGAATGATCTAAGGATATCCGGATGAAATCACCAAGTGTATACCCATCATGACTTTCAATGTAATTGATTGAATGAGCTGAAGTATTAAATAAACCCTTCTCAGCGGTTTTCAACGTTCCTCGAATAAAATTTTCCAAAGCGAAACGAGATGTTTCATGATTCCAACCACCAAAAATAAAACCTTTATCTGAAATTGGATGTGATCCTTTGATTCCGTTTCTGATCTTGTCGTTCCAGGAGATCCATCCATGATCCGAAAAGCCTGAAGGTTTATATTCGCCGCCCCAGGGCTCTGCAATTAAAATTACATTTGGATTGATCTTTTGAGCCTCTTGTTTGATCATATCAATAGTTTCCCAATCTATTATTCCTGCCAGATCAAATCTAAACCCATCAATGTGATATTCTCTGATCCAGTGCAGTACTGATTCAATGATCAGCTTTCTTGAATGCTCAGAGGAGGTGTCAATATCATTTCCTGTCCAGCTGTTGTTGATGAAGTTTCCTTTTTCATCGAGTTTGAAATAATGCTCTTTAGCCAGAATTTTGAGTGGATTTTGATCATAATGAGAAGCGTGATTATAAACCACATCCATTATGACAGCAATATCATTCTTATGTAACTCTTTAACCAAAGACTTTAATTCGGAAATAGCCTTATCTGATTGGCCAACTACTTCATCTTCACTTAAACTAGCATCTGAAGCGTAAATAGTTTCCGGTGCATGAATAAATGAGGTCATATAACCCCAGTAATTTCTCGAGTAGGAATTCCATGTATTCTTTATCCCTTTCTTAGTTTGCTCGTTAAACGGAGGTTCGAAGTAAGCAAACTTCTGGAGAGGTAAGAACTCAACTGCATTTACACCTAATCTTTTAAGGTGAGCAATTCCTCCTACTTCAGCTTCTTTAAAATCATTATAAATGCCTTGCACATAGGTTCTAGCTGAAGAATGAGCAACCATGTCTTTAATGTGTGTCTCATAAATGATAAGGTCTCTTGGATCTTCAACCTTAATAAAGTCGTCATTCTGCCAATCAAATTCTTTTGATCGAATGATCTTTGTTTTTGGAAACTGGAGATGATGATTTCTAGTAGTTACAAATGTACTCCAGGGATCAGCTGCCTTTTCGGACTCACCATTTTTTGATATATGGTAACAGTACCATTTATCAGACAGATCTTCGGAAACTAAAGCGTTCCAGGTTCCACTTTCATCTTTAGTGCAGGGATAGACAGAACCTTCTTCATCTGAATAGTTATCAAAAATTATTACATCAACAGAATCAGATAAAGGGGAGAAGACTCTGAAAACCACACCTAGTTCAAGAATGGTATATCCCATCTTATAGATGTCGAAATCTTCTGGTCCTGCGGTTTGGGGATTCAAGCTCAAGTTATTGTGCTTCCGGATTCAGCTTCAGTGTCTACAAACTTAAGATTGCCTTCAGTGTCTTCTGCCATCAGTATCATTCCGGCACTTTCAACACCCATAAGCTTTTTGGGAGCCAAGTTTGCAACCACACTAACTTTCTGGCCAATGATCTTATCCATATCAACGTGTTTGGCGATACCTGAAACTATAGTTCGTATCTCGATGCCGATATCGACTTTGAGTTTTAAAAGTTTATCTGATTTTTCAATTTTCTCTGCTTCTAAGATCTCGCCGGCTCGTATGTCCAGTTTCATGAAATCTTCAAAGCCAATATTTTCTTTCAATGGTGTAAATTTTGAGGTTTGGTCATTTGCGGCAGCTCTTTCTTCTAATCTGGCTATCTGAGCTTCAATTTCTTCATCTTCAACTTTAGTAAAAAGCACTTCACCGGGATCAATCGAGTTTCCAACTTCCAACATAGAATCAGAAATACTGCCCCACGATACCTTTCCGGAATAAGAAAGTTGATTTCGTAGCTTCTTCATAGAATCAGGAAGTACAGGCTCCATTAATACAGAGAGAGCGGCACATATCTGTAAACTTACATGTAAAGAATTAGCACAAGCTTGAGGATCGCTACTTCTGGTTTTCCAGGGCTCAGTTTCAGTAAAGTATTTATTTCCTACTCTGGCCAGATTCATCATTTCGGAAATGGCTTCCTTAAACTTAAATGTTTCAAAAGCTTGGGTTACTTTTTCTCTCTGGGTTTCGATAGATTTAAGCGCATCGAGATCGATTTGCTGTGGATCAACAAGTTCAGGAACCTCTCCGTTAGCAAATTTCTGTGTGAAGGAGAGAGCTCTGAATACAAAATTTCCCAAAACAGCTGCCAGTTCATTATTAACTCTGGCTTGGAAGTCTTTCCATGAAAAATCAGAGTCCTTACTTTCAGGAAGGGTAGTTCCCAATGCATAACGAAGCAGATCAGGTGAAAAATCTTCTAAATATTCATGAAGCCAAACGGCCCATCCCCTGGAAGTAGATAGTTTTTTTCCTTCTAGGTTTAAAAATTCGTTAGCCGGAACGTTTTCGGGCATAACATATCCACCATGTTCCATCAGAATAGTTGGAAACATGATGCAATGGAACACGATATTGTCTTTCCCAATAAAGTGATATAGCTCTGTGTGATCATCCTTCCAATAATCTTTCCAGGCTTCAGGAGTTCCTCTTTGTTCTGCCCATTCTTTCGTTGCAGAGATATAGCCAATAGGAGCATCAAACCAAACGTACAATACTTTCCCTTTTGCATTTTCCAAAGGCACAGGAACTCCCCAGCTTAAATCTCTAGTGGCAGCTCTGTCTGCAAGTCCGTCATTGAGCCAACTCTTAACCTGACCCATTACATTGGGTTTCCAGTTTTTTCTGGTATCCAGCCATTTTTCAAGTTTTTCCTGAGTGTCACCAAGTGGCATATACCAATGCTCAGTTTCTTTCAATTCAGGCTTTTCTCCTGAAAGAGCCGATACAGGATCTATTAATTCAGTAGGCGAGAGGGAAGTTCCACAGTTCTCACATTGATCTCCATAAGCTTCTGTGTAGCTGCAATTTGGACAAGTTCCCTTAACGTATCTGTCAGGTAAAAACATATCAGCTTTTGCATCATATAACTGCTTTTCAGTTTTCTTTTTGAAGTAACCTTTGTCATTCAGATTTGTGAAAAATTCCTGAGCTGTTTCATGATGAACTTTGGAACTTGTTCTTCCATAGTAATCAAATGAAATTCCGAATTCCTCAAATACTTTTTTGTTCATTTCATGGTAACGATCCACAATATCCTGAGGGTTAACGCTTTCTTTTTCAGCAGCAATGGTGATGGGAACCCCGTGTTCATCAGAACCACAAATAAAAACGATGTCATCACCTTTCAATCGTTTATAGCGAGTATAAAAATCAGGTGTTAAATAAGCTCCGGCTAAATGACCTAAGTGAAGCGGCCCGTTAGCATAGGGAAGGGCTGCAGTAACAAGAATTCGTTTATTGTCTGACATTAAAAGTAATAAATGGAATTAAATTTGAAGCGAAGATAAGCAAACAAATGCGCTGATTCATTGATTATTTAATCTCTTGAATAAGCTTTTTAAAAAATAATTTCATTAATTGGGGGTATGCCAGTTTAAATGTGTAAGAGAGTAAACCCTGAAGCATGAATAACAACATTTTTGATAAAAAACTTACTCAGGAAGACGTTAAATCTCTTCACAAATCACGCAAAAAGAATTCTGTTAAAACAGAAAATGTGAAAGCGAAAGGTTTAAGTTCGAATTTAGATGAATTTACACCTTCTGCAACAACGCCATGGGACTCAAAAAGGGCAAAGCATCTGATGAGAAGGTTACGTTTTGGAGCTTCTTATTCAGACATTGAACTTTATATGGACAGCTCTGCCGGATCAATTGTAAAAGAAGCTTTGGATTCAGCTCAAAATGGCCAGTTACCAAGTCAGCCTGAATGGTACAATAAATATCCGCCACCACAGGGATCATCACAAGCGGAATTTGTACAGTATTTTGAAGAGAATTTTGATCTGGTTCTTGAGTATCAGCAGAATTGGGTCAAGGAGATGTTTGAAAATCCATTTAGAGAGAAAATGGTTTTGTTCTGGCATGATCATTTTGCTACCGAGCAGATGAAATATGAATTAGCGCCTTTTGCAGCTCGTCATTTCACCATTCTTAGAGAAAATTGTTTAGGTAATTTTAAAGACTTGGTTTATAAAATTGGCAAAGACCATGCTATGCTCATCTATTTAGATAGTGTAGAGAATAGAAATGGAAGTCCTAATGAAAATTACGCAAGAGAGCTTCTCGAGTTGTTTACCATGGGGATCGGGAACTACAGTCAAAACGATATTACTGACATCTCAAGAGCGTTGACTGGGTTTTATGTCAATTTCTTTAATTTTGACGCCGGATTTTATTCAGGATTTCATGATACAGGTGAAAAGACTTTTTTCGGAAGAACAGGGAATTTTGGATACGATGATGTAATCGACATCATTTTTGAAGAAAGGGCGGATGAAATAGCAGAATTTGTCTGTTCCAAGCTGTATAGATTCTTTCTTTATGAGACACCAAATAGTTCTGTTGTATCTGAATTAGCCGAAATTTTCAAATCTAGTAACTTTGAAATACGCCCTGTGGTAGAAACACTTTTGAAGTCTGAGCACTTCTTTGATGAGGAATTGATGGGAGCGATGTTTAAAAGTCCGGTAGATTATCTTCTTGGGATGTATGCTGAAAACGATTTGCTTCCTAATCAGGAATTCAGTGAAATACAGCCATATCTTTTCTTTGTGATGGAGCAGTTTCTTTTCAATCCACCAAATGTAGCTGGGTGGCCCGGATATAGATCTTGGTTATCTACTACAACTCTCCCTTACAGATGGATTATTGCAGAATATGTTGGCTATTATAGTTCTTCAAATCCTTCTGATCCATATAAAGTTGATCCTATCGCCATTGCTAATAAATTTGAAGATCCGAATGACCCTTATAAACTGAGTTATGACCTGGCTGAATTTTTACTTCCTGTTGACCTTCCAGAGGACGAGTTGATGAAATTACCGGATGTACTTTTGGGTGGACTTCCGGATTATGAATGGAATCTTGGTTTCCAAGGAGCTGCAGGTAGAATTTTAAACCTGATTATTCACATACGAAAACTTCCTGAATACCAATTAATGTAGGAGAGAGTCATGAAGAGAATAAAAGGAAGTGCTTTAAAAGACGGAATTCATCACGATCATCATCACTGTGAGTCGATTAACAGGAAAGAATTTTTATCACGACTAGGTTTATTTGCAGCCGGTAGTGCTTTTATGCTTGGTGGAGCTCCGGTTCAGGCTTTACAAAGTAACTCATTGTTTAAAAAGTTAGCAGAACTTGAAAGTGATCGGGTCTTAGTTTTGATTCAATTAGATGGTGGTAATGACGGATTAAACACCTTTGTACCCATAGAAAATGATCTTTATTACAACACCTATCGTGAAACGCTTAACATATCCAAAACCGAGACAATTAAAATTACTGATACTATAGGAATGCATCCATCGATGTCGCCATTACAAAATCTTTGGAGCGATGGAAAGATGGGAGTTATTCAAAATGTAGGCTATCCTGATTCAAATCTTTCTCATTTTCGTTCTACGGATATATGGACTTCTGCCAGTGATGCACAGGAAGTACTGGAAACCGGCTGGGTTGGACGATTTTTGGATAATCAATTCCCTGATTTTTCTGAAGCACCTTCAGAAAATCCATTAGCTGTTCAAATTGGTGGGGCGTCTTCATTGCTTTTTAAAGGGCCTGAAATAAATATGGGAATGGTTCTTTCTGATGTGGATTTACTTCAACAGTTGGTAGAAGAAGGAACTGTGTATTCTCTTGAACATATTCCTGATACTGTTTACGGATCAGAAATTGAATTTGCACGAACTCAAGCTAACAGTTCATACAGATACGCCGATGCAATTAAGACGTCTTATGATGCAAGTTCTACCCAGTCTGATTTTGATAACACTAATTTAAGTACCGGATTGGCTATAGTTTCCAGATTGATAAAAGGAGATTTAGGAAGTAAGATCTATCTGGTAAGCTTACCCGGTTTTGATACACACGCAAACCAACCTGATGCTCATGCTTTATTATTAAATCAATTGAGCAATGCTGTATCCGATTTTTATGATGATCTAGCTTCAGATGGCAAGTCTCAAAATGTATTGATAGCTACGTTCTCTGAATTCGGAAGAAGAGTATATCAGAATAATTCAGCAGGAACGGATCATGGAACGGCAGCGCCATTAATGGTTTTTGGAGACGCAGTTGAAGGTGGAGTTTTTGGATCTGATCCTAAACTAAACCAGGAAGATCTTGATGAATTTGGGAATATGGCTCATGAGTATGATTTCAGAGAGGTATACGCCACTCTTTTGTCTGATTGGTTTGAATTAGATCAAGCTGAAACAATGGCCGCACTTGGTGGTGATTTCACTAAAATTCCTTTTGTGAATAGTGAATTTACAGTTTCAAATGAATCAGAAGGTATTCCCGGAAGATTTCAACTCCATCAAAATTACCCTAATCCATTTAATCCAACAACAACGATATCATTTAGTCTATCCAAAACAGAAAATGTCAGGTTGCAGGTTTTTGATATTCAAGGGAAATTGATTCAAACGCTGGCAAACAGAAACTATGCATCAGGTTCTTATCGTGTTAGTTTCGATGCTTCCAACATTGCTAGTGGAGTTTATGTATACAGATTGACGACAGGTTCAGAAGTTCAAACCAAAACAATGACCTTGATAAAGTAGGTTGATTATTTTTGATAAAAGTCATTCTTGCGAAGGCAGGAATCTAGTTCGTTAAACAACTAATAAGTTTCTAAAAAATACAGATCCCGGGCATACGCTGTGAGATGACCTCTTTTTATTTTAATCAAAAATCAGAGCTTCTAAACTCAGGAGCTTTCCTAACCTTAGTTAGTTGCTCAAATGAATACGCCATCTCTATCATTTCGGGCTCCATCCACGCTCCGCCAAAGAAAGTGATACCAACCGGTAAGCCATCAATAAATCCCATAGGAACAGTTATCGCAGCATATCCGGCTCTGGCAGCAGGGGAGCTTGATGAAGTTCCGAAGTTATCACCGTTAGTATGATCGGTTTTCCATGCAGGTCCTCCGGTAATTCCGATAAAACCATCCAGATCATGTTCATCCATCACTTTATCGATTCCGTCTTCACGTGCTGCTTTCAGCATGTTTGCTCTAGCTTCAATGTATTCTTCTGAACTAAGATCGCCTTTTTCCTGAGCCTGAAGAAGAATATTATGATCGAATTTCATTTCAACCGGATCTGCTAATGTTTTTTCGATGATTTCTTCCAGATCAGCTACCGTGGCGTTATCACCCAAAGAAGTTAAATATTTATTAATGCCATCCTTGAATTCATAAAGAAGTACATTATATCCATCTCGACCGGAAACATTTCCAATCCTATCAATTTCTACGATAGTAACTCCATTTTCTTCCAAAAAGCGAATGGTTTCATTCATTAAAGTATCTGTTTTATGATCACTGCCAAGAGAAGGTTTATACAAACCCAGTCGTTTTCCATCTAAAGCCCCTGGATTTAAAAATTGAGTGTAATCTGTGTGAAAGTTTCCTTCACTGTCAATTGTATAAGTATCACGTTCATCTACACCAACCATGGTTCCGAGCATGATAGCAGCATCAGTAACCGTTCTGGCCATTGGCCCGGGAGTGTCTTGTGTTTCTGAAATAGGAATTATTCCTGAACGACTAAGCAAACCAACGGTTGGTTTTATTCCTACAATTCCATTTGCAGATGAGGGACAGGTAATTGATCCATTTGTTTCTGTACCAATAGATAACATGGTAAAGTTGGCGGATACAGAAGCTCCAGAACCTGCACTTGATCCGCAGGGATTTCTTGTAATATCATAAGGATTTTTTGTTTGCCCACCCAAACCGCTCCAACCACTTGAGGAGTTTCTGCTGTGGAAATTTGCCCATTCACTGAGGTTCGCTTTTCCCAGAATTATTGCTCCACTTTCACGAAGTTTTTGCACAATGTAAGCGTCTTGTACAGGCATAGAACCTTCCATGACCCTGGAACCGGCTGTGTTCGCCATTTTATCTTTTGTATCGATATTGTCTTTGAGTAAAACCGGAATCCCGTGTAAAGCACCGGTCATATTTCCCTCTTCCATTTTTCGATCTAATTCCTCAGCAATAGCGATAGCATCGGGGTTTACCGTGATCACAGAATTAATATTTGGACCATTCTGATCATATTCCTCAATGCGTTCGAGATAGGCTTCAACTACATCTTTAGCTGTGTAAGTACCATTCTTGTAGTTTTCATGAAGTACTTTAATAGTTGCTTCTTCTAACCCCAATTTATCAAATTTTGATTGAGTTGGTTGGCAAGCAATAAAGCTAGACAAGGCAAGTAGTAAAGCAATTCTGATGGTTTTCATGTCCCGAAAGTTAGATTTTGATTTAAGGATGAAATATAAATCACCTAAATAGAAAAGTAACAAAAATGTTTAAGTAAGGAGTTTAAAGAATGTTGTATTTGCAATTCGAAATCAAGGATTAGAAGGAGTCAGCTGCTATTTCTTTCTATACCTAAAATCCGATTTAATGAATAAGAGTTTGATTACAATTGTTATTTAAGAGTTTTCAAGAGCTTTGCAAAGCCAAGTAGATGGAATTGTGTATAGAAAAATCTAAGCATAGTATAATATCTAGCTAATTTAACAAGGCGGTAAAAACAGATAATACATTACGAATTAGGTTTCTAATTAAGCTCATTGTGCTCTATATTTCAGCTCTGAAAATCAAAGACACATCAAGTATTGAATAAACAAAAACTGGCTATTTTAGGGTCTACGGGATCTATCGGGACACAAGTGTTGGAAGTAGTCCGACAACATCCGGACAAGTTCGAGATTGTGGCGCTCACAGCCAACGGTAACTGGAAGTTGCTGGCTGAACAGATCAATGAATTTACTCCTGAATCTGCTTTGATCTGTAATGAAGATCATTATTCAAAACTGAAACAAGCTGTAAATGCCGATACAAATCTACTTTCTGGCATTCAGAATTTAGTTGAGATCGCAACTCATGAAAATTGTGATACCGTATTAAACAGTTTGGTGGGATTCGCAGGATTTGTACCAACTATTGAAGCTTTAAAAGCAGGAAAGAAAGTAGCACTGGCAAATAAAGAGTCTTTGGTGGTTGGCGGGGAGATCATCAGAAATATTCTGGATGAGTATTCGGGCACATTAGTTCCTGTCGATTCAGAACACAGTGCAATGCTTCAATCTATAGTAGGAGAGAAGCACGAAAATATCGAGAAGATTGTTATCACAGCCAGTGGTGGTCCGTTCAGAGATCTGAACAAAGATCAGATGCAAAATGTAACGTTATCTGAGGCTTTGGATCATCCAAACTGGGATATGGGTGCTAAAATCACTGTTGATTCTGCAACTATGATGAATAAAGGTCTCGAGATAATAGAGGCAAGATGGCTGTTTGATATTCCTGTTTCCAAGATCGAGCCGGTTATCCATCCACAAAGCATAATTCATTCCATTGTCACTTTTACAGATGGTTCCAGCAAAGCTCAACTTGGTCCACCTGATATGAAAGTTCCTATTATCTATGCATTGACTTATCCTGACAGGCTAAAGTTAGAAACACCTAGAATGGATTGGACTCAGGCACAAGAACTCACTTTTTCGCCCGTTGACTACGGGAAATTTCCTTGTCTGAAACTCGCAATCGAATCTATAGAAACAGGAGGGGTTGCTCCGGCGGTTTTAAATGCAGCGAACGAAGTAGCAGTTAAACGCTTTTTGGATAAAGAAATTAAGTATATTGACATCTCTAAAATTGTAGAGGAATGTCTTGAAAAAATCGGGTCGGGTTATGAAGTAAACATTGACTCGTTAATTGAAATCAATAAAGAGACGCGCGACTTAGCTGCGCAGATTAAGTAATATGACGTTTATAGAAATTTTATCGACAATCGGCATCTTTATGGGTGCTTTAATGATCCTGGTTTTTATACATGAATTGGGACATTTTTTGGCCGCAAAATTATTTGGGATGCGTGTGGAACGCTTTTCAGTTGGTTTCCCTCCAAGAGTTTGGGGATTTAAGAAAGGTGATACTGATTATTGTATCGGAGCCACTCCACTTGGCGGTTATGTGAAAATTTCCGGAATGGTGGATGAAAGCATGGACAATGAATTTCTGGAGCAGGAACCACAGCCATGGGAATACAGAAGTAAACCGGTTTGGCAAAGAATGGTTGTTATTACTGCAGGAGTTATTTTTAATATGATCCTTGCTTTCGTGATCTTTTCAGGGATGATCATGACCAATGGTAAAGTGGTTGTACCGGTAGAAAACGTTGATGGGATCTATGTGACAGAAGAATCTATTCTGCACGAAATTGGATTCAGGAATAACGATAAAATTATAGGGGTAAATGGAGAAAATGTCGTTTATTTTAATGATTTGGTTTCAGCAGCGGCGTTAACTACTGAGAACTTGAATTATCAGGTTATTAGAAATGGAGAAGAAATTACAATTCCGGTCGCTTCATCTTTTTTGGATAGCATCCAAACCAGAGGGTTTATTACTGCTGATTTGATTTTGCCAAGTTCCCCTTCTTCTGTAGTTTCAAATTCCCCTGCATCTGAAGCAGGCCTTCAAAGAGGAGATAAAATAATCGGAGTTAATGGTGAAGAGGTAAACTATTGGATTCAACTTGTAAGCTTAATTCAAGCAAACCCTGAGGGTGAGCCAATGGATGTGGAAGTCCTTAGAAATGGTGATGTTTTTGAAGTTCAAATCACTCCGAAAGATGGAGCTATTGGAATTTATCAACCTGATCTTGAGATAGCCGGAGGAATTAGAATTGACTACGGATTCTTTGAATCTATTACAGCTGGTTGGAATGAAACAGGAGAACAGACTACAGGAATTCTACAAGGATTTGCACGAATGATCAAAGGTGATATTTCTGTTCGTCAGAATTTAGGCGGACCAATTGCCATTGCTAATATGACCAAACAGGCTACCGATAACAATGGTTGGATAGGTTTTTGGACGATCACAGCACTATTGAGTATTACTCTGGCAATTATGAATATCTTACCTATTCCGGCATTGGATGGTGGACATTTAGTATTCCTGATCTATGAAGGCATCACTCGAAAAGAACCAACTGAGAAAGTCCGGATAATCGCACAGAATATAGGTTTCTTTGTATTGGTCACATTGATGATCTTTGTTGTATTTAATGATGTTATAAAGCTCTTTTAATTTATGTTTGCACGCGAAGGCTATTTTACAATGGCAGTTGCTGTTATCTTTACAGCAATTGTTTTCACTCTTACAGCACTTTATGTTTCACACTGGATCGCTTACCCGATCTATATTGTAGTGAGTATATGTTGCGGAATAGTCATCTATTTTTTCCGTGATCCTGAAAGAGAAACTCCTGCTGACGAAAACTTAGTCATTTCACCTGCTGATGGTGTAGTTGTGCTTGTAAAAGAGTATCAGGAAGATGTGTACATAAAAGAAAAAACAACTCAGATCAGTATTTTTCTTTCACCGTTGGATGTGCATGTTAACAGAAATCCAATTTCAGGAAAGCTGGAATACTTAAAGTACCATCCGGGAAAATATTTAATGGCCTGGAACGAACACGCATCTGAATTAAATGAACGAGCTGATTTCGGAGTTCTTCATCCTTCAGGGACTAAATTCTTTTTTAAACAGATAACCGGATTTCTTGCAAGAAGAATTGTTTATCATATTAAAGAAGGGGATACTTTAAAAGCTGGAGAACGATTCGGAATGATGAAGTTTGGCTCCAGAATGGACGTTATCGTTCCTTCTAATGTTGATATTAAAGTGAAAGAAGGAGATCGTACAGTAGCCGGAGAGTCAGTTATTGGAGTGATTAGGTCATGAAATATCCAATTCAACGTACATACGGATCTTTCAGAGAAAAAAGAGAACGCTTAAAGAAGCAAAAACCACCTGTAAACCGGCGTATTGCCGTTCCGAGCTTCTTTACCCTGATGAATCTTTTCAGTGGTTTCCTGGCTATTATAAGCATTGCAGACGGAAATCTGTTTTGGGGAGCATGGCTAATTGCTATTGCAGGAATGTTTGATGTTATGGATGGATTGATGGCTAGATTAGCCAACGCAACCAGTGATTTTGGTATAGAACTGGATTCTTTAAGTGATATGGTCTCTTTTGGAGTTGCTCCCGGTTTTTTGATCTACACATTCAGTTTGCATGAATTAGGAATTTTGGGAATAATTATCAGTGCAATACCACCACTTTGTGGAGCCGTACGTTTAGCAAGATTTAATGTTAATGCACGCCTTTCACCTACAAGCGAT
>TARA_R110001632_G_scaffold82802_4_pt1 | contig 16972 bp, 16 predicted proteins | sample TARA_R110001632 | Tara Oceans TARA_R110001632 (sample SAMEA4398266) | marine metagenome | biome: Polar Biome; feature: [SRF] surface water layer (ENVO:00010504); material: water (ENVO:00002006), including particulate matter (ENVO:01000060) such as... | depth 5 m
AAAGCAGCAGGGCATCGCTTGCATCTATATTTCTCATAAGTTGGAAGAGGTCTTAGCCTTATCCAATTGGGTTACAGTGATTCGTGATGGCGACCATATTGATACTCGATCTGTAGAACAGCTGACTCAAAACGACATCATCAGCATGATGGTTGGGCGTGAATTAGACGAATTATTTCCGCGGGAAGAACACGATATTGGCAAGGTAGTGCTAAAAGTAAAACACGCCACCGCGATGCAAGCCGGAGCAACACGCGCGCAAGTAGAAGACGTTAGTTTCGAATTGCGTCAGGGCGAGATTCTGGGTGTCGCGGGGTTGATCGGTTCGGGCCGAACCGAATTGATGCAGTGTCTTTATGGTTCCTACGATGGGCGATATGACGCAAAAATCGAGTTGCACGGCCAGTCATTAACGATTCGATCCCAGCGTGTGGCACTAGAAGCTGGGATCGCGATGGTGCCCGAAGACCGTAAACGTCATGGCATAGTGCCAATTATGAGTGTTGGGCGAAACATCACCTTGTCCGTTTTAGATCAATATACGTCTTGGTTTGGTGAGATCAATGAAGATCAAGAAAGCCAAGATATTGATGATTACATTGCGCGGCTGAAAGTCAAAACAGCGACTTCGGAACTTGCGATTAAAAACTTAAGTGGTGGTAATCAACAAAAAGCCATTATCGCCAAATGCCTATTAACACACCCCAAAATTCTAATATTAGATGAACCGACTCGCGGCATTGATGTGGGCGCCAAATACGAAATTTATAAGCTGATGTTTGCACTCGTCAAAAAAGGCATGTCGATCATCATGGTGTCGTCTGAATTATCAGAAGTCATTGGCATCAGTGACAGAGTATTAGTGATGCATGAAGGCCGCTTAAAAGGTCAGTTTGACCATCAGGGTTTGACCCAAGAAATGATTATGAATTGCGCGATCAAAGAGGATACAGCGAATGTTTAAAACAATAAAAACCAGTCAATTACAACTGCTTGCCATGTTGGCGGCCATGTTGCTGATCGTCGTTTTCTTTTCTTTTGCAACAGACGGTGCGTTTGTGTCACCGAGAAATATTTCTAACTTGATTCGTCAAACCGCCATCGTCGGTGTGTTGGCGATTGGTATGGTGTTTGTCATTATCAGTGCCGAAATTGATCTTTCCGTTGGTTCCATGATGGGATTATTGGGCGGCATCGCGGCGATTTTGGATGTTTGGTTTCACTTTCCTATTTTATTAACGGTCTTAGTCACCGTCGTTGCGGGCTTGGTGCTTGGTTTGTTTAACGGCTGGTGGGTGGCGTACCAAAAAGTGCCTTCGTTTATTGTGACCTTAGCGGGTATGTTGGCGTTTCGTGGCATTTTAGTCGGTTTAACAGACGGCGCCACCGTAGCACCAACGTCCAGTTCGTTGGCTATTATTGGGCAAAGTTACATTCCTTCAGGTTGGGGGATCAGTGTCATTGCTTTGTTGTGTTTAGGTTTAGTGGCTCGTGTTTACACTCGCCGTCAAGCAAGACACAAACACGGTGTCGTTAATCAAGCGGCAAAATTTGAATACGGCAAAGCGACCATTGCTGTGTCTGTTTTATTGGGCTTGTTGTTTATTTTGGAAAGCTATCGTGGCATTCCGACGCCAATTCTCATTATGGGCGGACTGATTTTAATTGCGACGTATGTGGCGAAAAGAACCTCCTTTGGGCGTCGTGTGTATGCCATTGGTGGCAACATCGAAGCCACTCGAATGTCTGGCGTGAATGTTGAGCGTACCAAAATGTTGGTGTTTGGTTTCAATGGCATGATGGTCGCTGTCGCGGCGCTGATACTTACTTCTCGATTGGGTGCGGGTTCTCCTGCTGCCGGTAATATGGCGGAGTTGGATGCTATTGCGGCTTGTGTTATTGGCGGAGCCAGCTTAGCGGGCGGTGTGGGTGTTGTATTTGGCGCCATCATGGGCGCACTGATCATGTCGAGCCTGGACAATGGCATGAGCATGTTAGATGTGCCGACTTTTTGGCAATTGATCGTCAAAGGGATGATCTTGTTGCTCGCGGTTTGGTTGGATGTCAAAACCAAAAAAGCACAATAAAACGCGGTTTATCACTCTCTTTTCTTTCTGAAGAGTTGTTTGAAGAATTTTGTAAAAGGTATTTTTATGTATATCGGTATTGATCTTGGTACGTCCGGTGTAAAAGTTATTCTTATGGCGGAAGACGGGCAAGTGCTGGCGAGCTGTACATCGCCGTTGTCGGTGTCGCGTCTGTTTGATCTTTGGTCTGAGCAAAGCCCAGAAGACTGGTGGCAAGCGACGGATTTGGCCATGTTGCAGCTTGCCGCTGAAAACAATCTCCAAAACGTCAAAGCCATTGGCTTATCAGGGCAAATGCACGGTGCTACTTTGCTAGGTAAAAAGGGTGAAGTGTTGCGTCCTGCGATTCTTTGGAACGATGGCCGTTCCCATGAAGAATGTTTGTTGCTGCAAAGACGGTGCCCAGAAGTGCAGGCGATTACAGGCAACTTGGTCATGCCAGGTTTTACCGCCCCGAAACTATTGTGGGTGAAGCAGCACGAGCCAGATATCTTTACGCAAATTGATAAAGTACTGCTGCCAAAAGATTATCTGCGTTTTCGAATGACGGGCGAGTTCGCGACGGATGTATCTGACGCGTCGGGCACGCTTTGGCTCAACATGGAACAGCGCGCTTGGAGCAATACTATGCTGCAAGCAACGGGGCTAAATGAACAGCAGATGCCGAAGGTGTATGAAGGCTCAGAAATCACCGGCACGATCAACGACGCCTTGGCGAAACGTTGGTCTATGCCTATTGTTCCAGTGGTGGCGGGGGGTGGCGATAATGCCGCAGGCGCCGTCGGAATGGGCATTATTAAACCGGAAGAAACTATGTTGTCGCTTGGCACTTCTGGCGTGATTTTTTCGGTCAGCGATGGCTTTACGGCCAATCCTGCGGTTGCGTTGCACAGCTTTGGTCATGCGATTCCAAATACTTGGCACACCATGTCGGTGATGTTGAGCGCTGCTAGTTGTATCGATTGGGTGACTAGATTGACGCAATTTGGCAGTGTGGAAGCGGCGTTGTTGGACGCTGAAAACCGAGCTGATCACGTGTGTAACGTGACGTTTTTACCTTATTTAAGTGGTGAAAGAACGCCTCATAACGATGCCAATGCGAAAGGTGTCTTTTGGGGGATGACTCATGAAACCACACCAGCGGATCTTGTTCAGGCGGTGCTGGAAGGCGTGACCTTTGCTTTGCTCGATGGCCTAGATGCCGTGCGCTCAGCGCAAAGTATCAGCGAAAGCATTGATGTGATTGGCGGCGGCGCGAAAAGTACCTATTGGTTACAATTACTCGCTGACGTATTTGCTGTTCCTATGGATTACCGTGAAGGTGGGGAAGTAGGGCCTGCGCTAGGCGCGGCACGATTGGCTGCGATAGGGTTTCGGGGTAACTTCGCGTTGAGTGAGGTCTGCGTTAAACCTAAACTGATTAAACGCTATTTGCCAAACAGTGATAGAGCGGCTCGATATGCTGAGAAACGAGAGCGTTTTCAAGGTTTATATCAACGGCTAAAAGGTTTTTGATAACAATGAGCGGCGTGAAAATACGTCGCTCACTTCCTCGTATTTGCTCTTACCGGTTACGATTTTTTCAAGTCCGATTTTGTTTTTTGTCATTTTCTAGAACTTACCCGCATTCCAAGGTTATGATCGCTGCAAGCGACAATAATAATGAGAGATGCTTTTGTATGTTTGAAAAACGCTACCGACTCAATTTAGTATTCAATGCCAATAAGGTCTATGACCGACAAGTTATTGAAGGCATTGGCGAGTATCTTCAAGCCGCTCAGTGTGATTGGGATGTGTATTTTGAAGATGACTTTCGTTGTCGACTGGATGGATTAGCGCACTGGAAAGGCGACGGAATCATTGCGGATTTTGACAATCCTGAAGTCGAAGCAATATTAAGAAATACCGACATCCCTACGGTTGCGGTGGGCGGGTCTTATCATCATAAAAGTGACTATCCCCGTTTGCCTTACGTTGCCACAGACAATGCCGCGTTAGTAAGATGTGCGTATCAACATTTGAAGCGTAAGGGTCTGCCTCAGTTCGCCTTTTATGGCGTGCCAAGCAATGAATATAGCCGCTGGGCGAGTGAGCGTGAGAATGCTTTTATTGAACAAGTTCGCTCAGATGGTTATGAACCTCACCTGCATCAAGGCCTGTTTACCACCGCTGAGCTTTGGGAAACCGCTCAGCAAAATTTAGAAAATTGGTTGAAAAACTTACGCAAGCCTATTGGTATTGTGGCGGTAACGGATTCACGTGCTCGTCATTTACTGCAAGCTTGCGACCATTTAAACATCATGGTGCCAGAACAGGTCGCCATTGTCGGCATAGACAATGAAAGCATGGCGCGATATTTGAACCGGACAGCGCTGTCTTCTGTCGAACAAGGCAGCAAGCAAATGGGCTATGAAGCCGCAAAAATGCTGCATCGTATGTTGCTCGGTTATCCGGTTGAAAACTCGCTGGTGGTGGTGGATCCCATTGGGGTTGAAGAAAGGCAGTCGTCTGATTACCGAGCGTTGCGTGATCCTTATGTGATTCAAGCCATGCACTTTATTCGTCATAACGCCTGTCGAGGCGTGAAAGTCGCGCAAGTGGTTGATCATATCGGTATATCCAGAACCAACTTAGAAACCCGTTTTATCGATGAAATTGGCTGCTCGATGCACGAGCAATTGCACATGACCAAGTTTTATCGCGCCTGTGAATTAATCACCTCGACCAATCTCCCGTTTGACGAAATCGCCCGAACCTGCGGCTACCCTTCCGTGCAATACATGTACACAGTCGCACGTAAAAACGTAGGTATGACGCCAGGAGAATATCGAGTGTCGTCGCGCCTTGGTAAAGACGCTTAACTCGACTAAAAATAAATATGGCGAGCATCTCAAGCATTAAAAAAACTAATGATGCATTTTAATGGTGTCGTTCAGTATACTTCTTGTCGTTGTATTGGATATCTAACCGATATTTTTTAAACAAAGATAAGCGGAAAACGCTTGATATAGTCGTCTTTGTTTAGAAAATATCTCCGTATTTATCTAATCTAGATTTTCAACAAAAAGGGAGTGGAAGTTTGTCAGCGACAATCAAAGACGTTGCTTTGCTAGCCAGTGTATCAACAACGACTGTATCTCATGTGTTGAACAAAACACGCTTTGTGGCAAAAACCACGCAAGAGCGAGTCTTACAGGCAGCTGATGAGTTAAATTATGCTCCCAGTGCAGTTGCTCGTAGTTTAAAAGTAAAAAACACCAAAAGTTTGGGAATGTTAGTGACTACAACCTTGAATCCTTTTTTTGCCGAAGTGGTAAATGAAGTGGAAAAGTGTTGTTACCGCGAAGGCTATAATCTGGTGTTATGCAATACCGATGGTGAACTGGAAAAAACCAACTCTTACCTAAAAATGCTGACGCAAAAGCGTGTTGATGGCATTTTGGTGATGTGTTCAGAATACGATGATTCGTTGTTTAGTTCATTAATTGGGCAACGTAATTTGCCTATGGTGGTGATGGATTGGGGCCCATCAGACGATTATGTTGATCGCATTCAAGACAACTCAGTGAAAGGGGCGCATTTGGCGATTCAGCACTTAGTTGAACAAGGTCATCAACGTATTGCTTATATCGGTGGCCCATTAGAAAAATTGCCCGCAAAACAGCGTTTAGAAGGTTTTATTGAAGCAATGGATCAAGCCAACTTAATAGTGCAGCCTGATTGGGTGATTGAATCCGATTTCGAGTTTGAAGGCGGAAAGCTGGGAATGCGCCAGCTACTGGCTTGCCAGTCATTGCCGAGTGCTGTGTTTGTGGGTAACGACGCCATGGCAATGGGCGCCATGAGCGAAGCTCAATTATCTGGTATTAAAATCCCGCAGCAATTATCCATTATTGGTTACGACAACTGTATGTACTCCGCGTATTTCAGTCCGCCTTTGACAACCATTAATCAACCTAAAGCGAAACTGGCTGAACTGGCGATCAGTACCATGATAGAGCGCATTGAGAATCCACGCCAAGACGGTAGGATGATCATGCTAGAACCCAACTTAGTGATACGTTCTTCGGTGGCCACCGTTTCTGCAGATTAACTCTTTTCCCCAACGGATAAAAATTCTATGCACTGGGCATGACATGCCCCAGTGCCGTCTGTCTTTAATTTGATGCTTTAGTCGTTTTAAGCATACTTGTTAAAAGAAAATGTCTTTAAATTCATGCATTTGAATTGATGTTGTTAGATTACATCACTTTGATTAACCCTATTTTACTAACTGATTGAAAAGTATAGGAACTTTCTTTTAGATCAAGTATTCATTGACAACTTCCCTGTGCTTAATATAAAAATAGCAAACGATTACGCAATCGTTTGCTATTCGCTCTATTTTAATAAAAATAAAATTCTGGAGAAATATAATGAAAAAGAAAACCTTCTTGAAATCCTGCATTACGGCAACATTGCTGACACTAGCGAGCACCAGCGTTTTTGCCAGTAACGGTTTGATCGCCATAATCACCCCGTCTCATGATAATCCGTTTTTTAAAGCGGGTGCAGAAGGCGCTGATGCCAAAGCGAAAGAGCTAGGTTATGACACCTTGGTTGCTTCTCATGACGGCGATGTAAATAAGCAAAACCAATTAATCGAAACCGCCATTGCACGCCAAGCGAAAGCGGTGATTTTGGATAACGCTGACGCGGATGCCAGTATTGGTTCATTAGAGCGTCTGAAAAAAGCGGGTATTCCTGCGTTCCTATACGATCGTGAAATCAATAAAACGGGTATTGCGATCTCGCAAATAGTATCGAACAACTTTCAGGGAGCCCAACTAGGCGGTGAAAAATTCGCAGAGTTAATGGGGAATGGAGGAGAATACGTTGAGCTTGTTGGACCAGAGTCTGATACCAATGCACAAGTACGCAGCGAAGGTTTTCACGACATTCTAGACAACTTCCCAGAATTCAAAATGGTTGCTCGTCAGTCTGCAAACTGGAGCCAAACAGAAGCTTTCAGCCGTATGGAATCGATTCTTCAAGCGAATCCAAATATCAAAGGTGTGATTACGGGTAATGACTCTATGGCACTGGGTGCTGAAGCAGCATTGCAAGCGGCGGGTCGTAAAGATGTTTTCATCGTTGGTTTTGACGGTTTGGATTATGCGCGCGATTCCATTTTGAAAGGATCAAATATTAAAGCAACGATCATGCAGCCAGCTTATGCCCAAGCACAGCGCGTTGCAGAACAAGCCGATTTGTACATTCGTACAGGCACAACAGGGTTGCCAGAAAAGCAATTAATGGATTGTGTGTTGATCGACGCTTCAAATGCGAAACACCTAAGCAACTTCGCCCTAAAACAATAACAACCAGAGTCGGATTGCTGTTTAGAGCACTCCGACTCCTTGGGTACTCCTATGTCTTATAAAAAATATTTCCAATGTATCGGGCTGATTTTATGTCTGAATTTTTTGGCAGCCTGCACTGTGACCGAGCTAGACGCTGACGGTAACCCTATTCTCCCAAAAGACCCTAATGCGATTGTGAGCTTTCAAGACTTTACCTTGTCAGAAGTGGCAGATCAGCTTTGGCAGCCAAAAGTATTTCCTGAAGCGACACAAGATTTTGTCTCTTGGGACAGCATTAAATCCCAATTAGACGCACAACAAATCATAACGAAGCAAAGCTATTTTGTTCGCCTCAATGGCACTGTTGAAAGTGTGGATTTAGGCAGAATAAAAGGCATCATCAAATTAAAAGTGGGTGATACCCGTATCGATTTACAAGTGGGCCGTGTCATCAAAGGCAATTCTATTCGTGATGCGTCTAAATACGTGTTGTTTGATGATTTCAAAAATCAGATTCGTTTTGCACAAATTTCTCGTGAGTTTAATAGTCGCGCTATGTTGTCAGTCGGTAAACCAGACTCAAGCTGGGTGAGTGAAGAAATTAGCGTGATTGCGGCGATTACTGTTGATCAGAATACCATTCGTGACGCGGTGCCGATGCAAATTACTCGTGGAGGTCAATGATGAGCGACGCTCACGCAGACATCGTTATTCGTGCCGAAAAAATCTCCATGATTTACCCTGGTACGATCGCGTTAAACGAAGTGGATTACCGAGTTTATCGCGGTAAAGTCAATGTCATCATTGGTGAAAATGGTGCGGGTAAATCCACTTTGATGAAAATTTTGGCAGGGGTGCAAAAACCGAGTAAAGGCACGATTTATTTAAACGATGCGGCTGTGTCTTTTAACAATACTCGTGATGCGGCGTCCAAAGGCATTGGCATGGTTCATCAAGAGCTGAATCTGTTTGGTAACCTTACTGTGGCTGAAAATATTTTTCTGGGACGAGAAAAACAGCATGGACTCATGCCGCTTGATACGGCAGAGCAGCACAGAGTCACCGCCGAACTAATGGCGCGTCTTGATCAAGACATTGCACCATCGGAATTACTTTCAAATTTGAAAGTTGGTCAGCAGCAGCTGATTGAAATCGCCAAAGCCTTAGCGGACGAAGCGGACGTACTGATTTTGGACGAACCCACGTCGGCCTTGAGTAAAACCGAAGTCGAACTGCTTTTTAAAGTCATTCGTGACTTAACCGCTCAGGGCGTTTCCATTATTTATATTTCCCATCGTTTAGAAGAGCTTATGGCGATAGGCGATCATATTACGATTCTACGTGACGGTAACTTTCAAGCAGAAGCGGAAGTCAAAGACATCGATGTGCCGTGGATTGTCAGAGAAATGCTGGGCAGTGATCCCGTATCTAACTTCTTGAATCCGGGTCGCCACTTTGGCAAGCCTGTGTTGGATGTGAAACAGATCACACTGATCAATGAAATGGGCCATACCTTAGTCGATGACGTGTCAATGGAGGTTAAATCCGGCGAAATTGTCGGTGTTTATGGACTGATGGGCGCGGGTCGAACCGAGTTAATGGAATGTTTACTTGGCCTTCAGAAATATTCCGGTGAGGTCATGATTGCGGGTCACAATGTACCTGCTCAGATGGACACCAGTGATCGTATTCGTTTAGGTATTTGCCTTGTTCCTGAGGATCGTAAGAAGAACGGTATTTTTCCCATTTCGTCGGTGAGCAACAATATGACGATTTCAAGCCTTTGGCGTCGGTTAAAGCATCGCTTTTCTATTGATGAAGAGGCAGAGATGTCAGCCGTAGCGTCTGCCATTGGTGACTTATCGATAAAAGTTTCTTCCCCTGATATTGAAATACGCGCATTAAGTGGTGGCAACCAACAAAAAGTCGTGATTGGTCGTACTTTATTAACCAGTCCGAAAATTTTGTTACTGGATGAGCCGACTCGCGGCATTGATATCGGTGCCAAAGCTGATGTATTTGAAATGATGGTGACGCTTTCTGAACAGGGTATTGGCGTCTTGTTTTCCACGTCTGATCTGAAAGAAATTATGGCTGTTTCCGACCGCATTTTAGTCATGTCCGGAGGCAAACTAACCGCCAATATTACTCGCTCCGAAGCAACAGAATCTGCACTTGTCTCAGCAAGCGCGCAAGGACTTTAATATGAAAAATTCACACAATACGGTATCTCATTATTCGTCTTTTATGTCAGGTGAAGGCTTGTTGTTACTGGCATTAAAAATGCGTACGTTTATCGCACTATTTTTAATTTTGGCGTTCTTTTCGTTTATGGTGCCAAGCTTTTTAGCAACCAGCAGTTTGGTCATCATGGTTAAGCACATTGCCATTAACGCCTTTTTGGCACTGGGCATTACCTTCGTCATTATTACGGCAGGGATCGACCTTTCCATTGGCGCCATTTTGGGTTTTTGCGGTATGGTCGCGGGTTGGTTGATCACCAAAGGCATTGTGTTACCGATGTTTGGCATTGCCATCTTTCCAAGCGTTTGGTTGGTTGTGCCTATTGTCTTGGTTATCGGTGGTTTGATCGGAGCGGTAAACGGCGTTTTGATAACCCGGTATAACGTCGCACCTTTTATATGCACGTTGGGCACTATGTATATCGTTCGTGGCGCGGCCATGTTGCTGTCAGGCGGTGAAACTTTCACAGGCTTGGCGGGCAATGAACAGCTGGGTAATACGGGTTTTGAATTGATTGGTACAGCAAAACTATTGGGGTTGCCTTACGCGATTTGGATGATGTTTATCCTTGCTGGTGTGATTGCTTACATTGCAAAGAAAACCCAATTTGGACGTCATGTCTTTGCCATTGGTGACAATGAACACTCGGCTGAACTGTCCGGTGTAAAAGTACGTAGCGTTAAAGTCTGGGTTTACACCATTTCGGGTCTTTGTGCTGCCATTGCTGGCATTGTTGTGTCTTCGCAATTGGTTGCGAGCCATCCTGCCACGGGGGTTGCCTTTGAAATGAACGCCATTGCTGCCGTGGTCTTGGGTGGAACCTCTTTGGCTGGTGGTCGTGGCACCATTATGGGCACGCTGATTGGTGCGTTTGTGATTGGTATTTTGGCAGACGGCTTAGTGATGATGGGCGTCAGTGAATTTTGGCAAATGGTGATTAAAGGCGTGGTGATTATTCTTGCTGTCATCATCGACCAAAAGCAAAGTCGCTTGCAGCATAAAGCCGCCATCGTGCAACAAAAATAGATTGTTCGATATTTGCTATCAGCCTATCTGTGATTAGGGAAAAAAAATGCTAAAAAATATAGATCCGTTGCTAAGTGGTGAATTGCTGAACGTGCTACGCACAATGGGCCACGGCGACGACATCGTTCTGGTCGATCGTAACTTTCCTGCGGCTTCTGTTGCCGCTGGGAAACCGGTCATTCGTTTAGACGGCGTGAATGTGACGCAAGCGGCCGCCGCGATTTTATCGGTATTGCCATTGGACACGTTTGTTGATCAGCCCGTCACACGCATGCAAGTGGTTGGTGAAGACGAATCTGTGATGCCGGAAGTGCAGCAAGAGTTCGCAGCCGTGTTACTAGCGGCCGACAGTGATAATGCTGAAATGGGCTCGTTAGAACGCTTCGCTTTTTATGAAATAGCGAAACAAGCGTTTGCCGTCGTTGTGACAGGGGAGTCGAGAGGCTACGGTTGCTTTTTATTGAAGAAAGGCGTGATCTTTTCTTAATATCGTTTAGTGACATTCAATACTAAAAAACACAGGTCAGTGTCACTAGCCTGTGTTTTTTATTTTGTACTGACTGTTTCGGTGTTACTTATAGATAAAACCGTTCACTACGTTTTCTAGCATTTCTTGACGGCCAGAAACGGCTTTAGGGTTAATGTTATTTTTCTCTGCGTAAGCAGCAAGGTCTTGCAGAGAATGCTTACCAGCAAGAATGTCCGCACCTAATTGATCGTTCCATTTTGCATAGCGTTGATCGACCAATTTGGACAAACTTTCGCTTTCAATCATTTTCACTGCGCGTTCTAGTGACAACGCCAAGGTGTCCATGGCACCAATATGACCATGGAACAAATCTTCAAGGTCCATAGACTGACGGCGCAGTTTGGTATCAAACATGTAGCCGCCGTTTTGGAAGCCGCCGTTTTTCAGAATCTCATAAGTAACCAGCGTGTATTCTTCTACGCTAGTAGGGAACTGGTCTGTGTCCCAGCCTAATTGCGCGTCGCCTTGGTTCGCATCGACAGAACCAAGAAGACCCAAAGAGCATGCTGTCGCGATTTCATGATGAAAGCTGTGACCCGCTAATGTGGCGTGGTTGGCTTCGATGTTGACCTTGATCTCTTTTTCTAGACCAAACTCTTTTAAGAAACCGTACACCGTCGCGGTATCGTAATCGTATTGATGCTTGGTCGGCTCAGCCGGTTTTGGCTCGATCAACAATGTGCCTTTGAAACCGATTTTGTATTTATGCTCAACCACCATCTGCATGAAACGACCAAGCTGGGCGCGTTCACGTTTCAAATCGGTATTCAGCAGGGTTTCATAACCTTCACGGCCGCCCCACAAGACATAGTTTTGGCCACCCAATGCTTTGGTTGCATTCATCGCATGAAACACCTGAGTCGCCGCGTAAGCGAAGATCTCTGGGTTCGGATTGGACGCCGCGCCAGACATGTATCTTGGATTGGAAAACGCGTTCGCTGTTCCCCATAAAAGCTTAATGCCCGTGGCTTCTTGCTTGGCTTGAAGGACATCAACCATTTCTGCGAAGTTGTTAATGTATTCTTTTAGTGAACGGCCTTCTGGGCTGACATCGATATCGTGGAAACTGTAATAAGAAATGCCCAATTTTGTGAAGAACTCAAACGCCGCATCGGCTTTCAACTTTGCCGCATCCATCTCGGACGCCGCTTTGTACCAAGGGCGATCAAAGGTATTTGCCCCAAATACATCGCTTCCTTGCCAACAGAAATTGTGCCAATAGCAAGCTGCCATTCTCAAATGTTCTGCCATGGTTTTACCCATTAGCACCTTGTTCGCATCGTAATGTTTAAAAGCAAAAGGATTGCTAGAATTTGCGCCTTCGTATTTTACAACCGGCACTGTCTTAAAAAATTCGTCCATATCAGAACTCCTGACTGTTGTTATTTTTGTCCCTACGAATCATTGTTTTTTTAAGCGTTTGCTTCAATTACGAAATTTCTTGAGCGCGTTATTGAATTTGTTGGTGGTTTTTGTGACCACATGGAAAAATACGCTACTGGATTGAAGTTGTACGATAACCCCCTAGGCAAGAGCTACGATGCCCGAAAAACGATTAAGTAGATTAAAAAACGGTAACTGATGTTGATTTATTCGAGGTGTCCATACACGTTCTTGTCCTGAGCGTTAAAGCACACGGCTTGTAGCAAATGGGTCCTGTATCGAGTTATGCACATCCCCGTTACCGGAATTTGAGAGCACATTAAACTTTTACCAAAAAAGCGAACTTAAGCCTGTGGGTGGCCGAAAAATGAGGCAATCATTGGTGTAAGGAATGCGTTGTCCCTGAATAATGGTGTTGAAGGTTGAAACACCATTATTCAGGGACAGCGGCTTATTGGTTTATTTTACCGGGCAAACTCAAGTCACCAGAAGCAATGTCCATCACATCGACAACACACAGCAAGGGCGCATGCACGCTTTGATTTACCCGTAGGCCTGCAGTAACACCATCGTAATGTGTGGCAGAGATATCGATTGATCGATCAAAAGCGACTTTTACTTCTACTGTGTTGCCATCAAAAATGGGAGTCCAGCCCGGGCTGTCTAAAAGAATAGGCAAACCTGGCCAAGTGATCGGTAGCTTAGGTGTGCTGCCTTCGGGGATATTAACAACACCTAGTGCGCCTTGGCCACACTGTTCATTGGCTTGCAGAACAACCCAGTGGCTGTGCCAAACATTGCCATCGTTGCCAAGATCATTGTCGGCGTTTTCATCATATAAAGGGGTATCGTCAAAATCTGGGTGCGCGGTCACGGCGAGCGCCAGTATCCCAGCACTGTCTTCAAAACCCACCGAACTACTATTCAGGTTTGTCGGCCAGACATAGGAAAACACATCACTTCCGGCCAATTTGCCGGATGGTACTGGTTTACTGTCTCCAGCGTGTTTGGCAACGGCCATATGAAACGTGGCGATATTATTTTGAGCCGTAACTTTGGCATGAACAATATCAAAAGAGGGCTTTATCATTCCTGTTTTATCTGGGGCCGTTTGAATGCCCCCATCATGATGACTACTAGCAAGTGCTTGGAAGCTTGTCGCGGCAAGGGTTAATGTGGCAGCGGCAAGGAGATGATGTGTATTCATAATATGATCCTATTTATGGTTTTTAGACGAATATAGTTTCGACTCGAAACTATATTTGCAGAGAAAAAAGCAGTTGTCAATAAAGTATTGATTCGATACCATTAGTTTATGAATATATTGAATACACAGCAGTTACTGGAACGTTTGGCAGGTTTATTGCGCGCAGAGGCCCGTGGACTACTGTTTCAACATGGTCTACAGCCAGTGCAATTCGAAGCGTTGCATTATTTATCGATCTGTAATCGCTATTCAGACACCCCTATGGGGGTGACTGACTACCTCGGACAAACAAAAGGCTCAGTGTCACAAACACTCAAAGTGCTGGAAAAAAAAGGGCTTATCGAGAAAATGCCTGACAAGACAGACAAGCGCGTGGCGCATCTCTCAGTAACAGACGCAGGGCGAGATTTGGTAGCGACCATACTCCCCTCACCATTACTGGAAAGAGTGGGCGAGCAATTAAGTATTCAGGACGCAGGGATGATCGAAGAGTCGTTGCGTCATTTGCTTCAAAGTATGCAGCGTGCCAACAAGTTTAAAACATTCGGTCAATGCACCACCTGTAGACACAATATTCAACCTGCTTCAGGTGGGCATCTATGTGGCCTCACAAAAGAAGTGTTAAGTCGCACAGACATTGAGCTGATATGCCGCGAGCACGAACCTAATAAAGCCAAGTAAGAGTTATAACTCCTTCAGAGCCGAAACTTAAGCCACCATGTTATTTTGTTCAAGAATGGATTGTATTACATCAAGCAGAACTAGAAGAGAATTGGTTTCGCGCGAAAGCGGGTGAACCTCTAAATGACATTGCCCCATTGGAGTAAACGATGTTGCATATTAAGTCCGCGAAATATTTATCAGGCTATAAGTTGTGGATTGCTTTTGATGATGGAACAGTGGGAGAAGTGGATTTAACCAATGAACTCAAAGGCTCGAGGTTTGAACCTCTTAAAGAAAAGATTTAGCTGAGTTCCAGAATTTCATTGTCGACCCAGAGCTAGAGACCGTTGTTTGGCCGAATGGCGCTGATTTAGTACCAGAGTTTTTAAAGGCATTGCGGAGTAAGTTGCCATGTACCTGAATCTATTGCAGAAGGTGATATTACTATGAATTTTTTGAAATCAGCAATGATCGCTATTTTGTTTACTGCAGCACCTATGTGGGCGGGAAGCATGACTGGGCCTCAGAATAATGCTGTCAGATCTGCACAGCAGTACCTTAGTATCTCTGGCTTCTCACGTATTGGGCTTGTTGGGCAGTTGTCATCAGATTATGGGGGTGGTTATAACGTTACAGACGCAACTATAGCAGTTGATAGCCTTAACATTGATTGGAGCAAGCAAGCGGTAAGATCTGCGAAGCAATACCTCAGCATTTCAGGATTTTCGTGCAAGGGACTCATTAATCAACTTTCATCAAGTGCTGGGGATAAATACACCGATAGCCAAGCAAACTATGGTGCTCAGCTTGCGGGTGCTTGCTAGTAAAAGATACGGATGACCATAGCGCTAAACGCTACTACGTATTTTTCGTTAAGACTTTATTTTTCACTATAAAGCCTTACTAATTGATGGCCTCACCCTTTCACACAAACATAAACCGAGTTCGTCGATTGTCCGCCTTGAAACGGGTTATCAAATGACACTAGGTGCGAATCAACACTCTCGAATACGGTTTTGAGCAATTCAATGAAGTTGTCTTCTGGTGGGTTCTGCGACCACATGGCGAATACGCCGTTTGGTTTTAGTTGTGCAGCCATGAGAGATAGGTTTTCTGTGGTGTAGAAACCAGCGTTGCTTGGGTTGAGGAATTCCGTTGGGGAATGGTCGATGTCGAGCAAGATAGCATCGAACTTTTTGCCTGCATGGCTTGGGTCAAATCCAGTACTTGGGTCTGTGGCGAGGTCGAAAAAGCTGCCCAAAACATAACGGTTACGTTTGTCTGTGTTGAGTATTTTTCCTAGTGGGACGAGTTCTTTTTGGTGCCAGCTGATGACAGTTTCTAACGCATCGACCACCAGAAGTTCAGCAATTCGTTCGTCTTTTAACGCGGCTACGGCGGTGTAACCTAAGCCCAATCCACCAACAACTACACTCAAATTTTCGCCCTGTACTTGCGCTAAGCCAAGGGTGGACAAGGCTTCTTCTGCATCGACAAACATGCTCGACATAAGAAACTCTTCGCCCAGTTTGACTTCGTAGATGTCTCTGTCGCCAAACGCGGGAATACGGCGTCTACGCAGGGAAATTTCGCCTAAAGAGGATTCTTGGCTGTCGATTTCTTCGAACAATAGCGGCATGGTTGGGGTGTCCTAAAATAGTGTGTGATGATACTAATGACGTTCTTGGAAAAGTACCGTGTGTTAGTACTTTGTCCGTTGGCGATTTTAAGCAATAGTCGCCTTTTAAAGTCGGTCATGTTTGTATTTGATTTGCCGTATTTTACAACAGCTACTTATCAATAGGCTGACAGCGGTCTAAATAAACCTTTTTTTATTCAAAAAATAATGACTATTTAAGACATTAAAGTAGGATTCTCCCCAACCTTACGTGAATGGAGTCATTATGCCTTTTCTAGTTCCCATGTCTAAGCCGTTTTTTTCATCCTACATTGAAGAATTGATCGTGCAGTACGCCAAAGAAAACGTCGACTCAGGTCGATGGCAGAAAGCGGGGTCTTTAACACGTTCCCGACGTGATACCGAGCGATTATTGCCTCGTGGTATCGAGACGGAAAATAATCATTTCTTTGAATTGAAAGCGCCAGATGTGAATGAATCGGTTGGCAGCATATGGTTGTCGCTAGAAAATAGTGCTACCACGGGTACGGTTTTTATTTATGATTTAGAAATCAAACCGGAATATCGTCGAAAGGGCTATGCCAAGCTTGCCTTGAAGGAAATCGAAGACTTTGCCGCCACACACAACATTGTCAATGTTGGTCTACATGTTTTTTCTAACAACGAAGCCGCGCAAGCACTTTATACTGAAATGGGTTTTAAGACGGTGAGTCTTAATATGGTTAAGAAGATTGGTTAGCGGGCTGGCTTGTGAATGGATGAAATAACACAAATAGTATGGAGGAGAGTTTTATGACTGCGATAGCAGAACTGGATAAATTACTTCGTTCAATGAGTCCAGAGTTAGTTAGT
>TARA_R110001632_G_scaffold83288_2_pt1 | contig 16950 bp, 23 predicted proteins | sample TARA_R110001632 | Tara Oceans TARA_R110001632 (sample SAMEA4398266) | marine metagenome | biome: Polar Biome; feature: [SRF] surface water layer (ENVO:00010504); material: water (ENVO:00002006), including particulate matter (ENVO:01000060) such as... | depth 5 m
TTGGTATGAGATTTAGCAAACAAGCTTCTCCTGCTTATTCAATGATACAAACTGTTAGCCCATGGGACTTAACTAATCAAAATGATACAATTAAAAAAATTCAGAAAATAGTAAAAAAAGACGGTGTTGAGGCAGTGTTTAAAAATAAAGATAATCTATTTAACTGGAGTTTGTATAGGGTAAAAAATGATATTATTAGAAGTTTCGCAAAACAGATGCATGAGGAGTTAAGACGCATGTCCGAAAAAGATAATCTACAACGTAAAGACGGAAGATAACATATATTTTAAGTCTTAGGCAGTTTATCTGTCTAAGGCTTATCATTTGTAATACAAAACATAAAAACGCAGCAAAATGAAAAATGATACCCTTGAATACAATGCTACTATCTGTTACAATGATAAAACTTATATGTTTGGTAAATTACCTTTTGCTGTAATCAAAGAAAGAAATGGAACTTGTATTGTAAGTGATGAAAATATTCCTATCTCACTTTCTACAACCGAAAACAATTCCATGTTAATAAAAACTGATGGTACTATAATTGCAGATTTTAAAGCAGAAACTTTAAAAGAAAAACAAAATGCCGTAGGTGATGAAAATAAAAATAACTTAATTCAAGTTTGTTACTCCCAATACCTACATGATGAAGATGTCATGATATGTAATGAAGAAGGTATTGGGTTAAAACTACCTATCAATCCAATTGCCTCAGAACTTGCTCAAACAATTTTATTAGGAGATGTAATTCTAATGAAAAGGTCCGATTTACACTAAATTTAAGAAAAATAAAAAAAATTGCATGTATGTATAAGAAATGTTGTATATTTGTGCAACAAACAATTTAAAATAAATAAGTATGAAAAATCAAATAACACAATCAAGTTTATTCAAAGACATCTTAACTGCAACAGGTTTAGATTGGGAAGTTAGAAAAGAAGATTTAGTTGCTATATCTACAAACCTTGAATCTGAAGGTCAAATTTTAGAAACGCCGAATGCTGGTATTTACAGATGTGATAATGATAAGTATTTAGGTACTGCCTCAAAAAAGTATGTACCTTATCAAAATAATGAATTAGTGCAAACTATTTATGAAGCATCAAAAGAGGTGGGTTTACATATTTCACAAGGCGGTGAATTGTATGGTGGTAAAAGAGTTTATATCAAATTAGATTTACCTGAACAAATCATTGGAGATGCAGTAATAAAAAGGCAAATAACAACCATGTCTTCTCATACAGGTTTGAGTAGTGTAGGTTTTGGTTCTTCAAATCAGATATATACACACAATACAAAAAATGGTACTAAAAAAGTTCAGTTTTTTAGATTATATAATTCACTTGATAAGTTCAGACATTGTGCTGCTGCTTCAGGAAGAATAAAAAATGCAGTTAGTTCATTATTTCAAAGTTTAAAAGAAGATGAACAACTAATGAACTCATTTAAAAGCATGGCGAAAACTAAGTGCACTGATGAATTACTTGAAATGATAGTTAAGAATTGTTTTGAGGTGGATATAAACGCTAATCAATCAAAGTTAACCACAAGACAATTAAATAGGTTAAATCAAATCGCTCAAACAGTAAATTATAATGTGAAAAGTAATGGTAATTCTGTTTGGGGATTGTTTACAGGAATATTGGAGGCAAATCAAAACAATTGTTCTTCTTCAAAATCTCAAGAAGATTTTCTAATGGCAGGGACAGGTTACAATGTAAATATGAAAGCATTTAATACGATTTCTGCATTTTTACAAAAAACAAATCAATAATAGGTGTTAAAATGATTGAAGTAATTACTTGGTTTTCAAATATATATATCAAGTAATTACTTTAAAAAAAACACATAAAACAATGGTAAATAGGTATATAATCAAAAAAAAATAAAAAAACAATGATTGAAAAACATAAAACCGATAGTGCTTTAGGGCAACGAGTAAAAGAACACTTAATAAAAATAGGTGTAGAAACACCAATGGATGTTGCTTTTTATAATCAAAAATTACAAGTGCAGAAAATTGCTGACCATTTTGGCGAGATTATGAAATTGCTTAATTTAGATCTTAAAGATGATTCATTAAGAGATACTCCAAATAGAGTAGCAAAAATGTATGTGAATGAAATCTTTTATGGATTGAATTACGATAATTTTCCGAAAGCAACTGTAATTGAAAATAAAATGAAATATGATGAAATGGTAATTGAAAAAGATATCACTTCCATAAGTAATTGTGAACATCATTTTGTAGTTATAGATGCCGTTACACATGTAGCATATATTCCAAATGAAAAAGTTTTAGGATTAAGTAAATTAAACAGGATAGTTGATTTCTTTTCAAAAAGACCTCAAGTTCAAGAAAGATTGACTGAACAAGTGTATTATGCTTTACAATGTATTCTTGAAACTGATAATATAGCAGTTGTAACTGAAGGGGTACATTATTGCGTAAAAAGTAGGGGAATAAGAGACACTTTGAGTAGCACAATAACCTCTAAAATGGGCGGTTGTTTTAAAACACAAGATGGTTCAAGAAAAGAATTTTTATCATTAGTAAAAAAATAGTTATGGCACATGGAATAAGTATATATCAATCAACAAAGGTTTTTGACGGGTTTAGCGCCTGTTTTAGACAAGATAAAGCGGAACATACCCATTGTAAATATTTACATGGTTACGCCTTAAAATTTAAAATATGGTTTGAAGGTGCGTTAGATGAAAATAATTGGGTTGTAGATTTTGGAAGTTTTAAAAGAGAGATTCAACATTTGAAAAATGATACGGGCGTATTTTTAAACGGTTACTGTCTAAAAGATTGGATGTCGTATATGTTTGACCACACTACAATACTTTCAAAGGATGACCCTCATATTGAAAAGTTTAGAGATTTAGATAAACACAATATTATTCAATTGAGGGAAGTTGATAAAGTTGGTTGTGAACGGTTTGCAGATTTAGTATTTCATCATGCAGATTATTATACAAGGCATTCAACAAAAAATAGAGTTAAAGTTGTAAAAGTTGAGTGTTTTGAAAATGAAAAAAACTCAGCAATTTGTATTCAAAAATAAAAACATATAAAATGAAAAACCCACAAAAAGCAGTAGTAATTTTTTCAGGTGGTCAAGACAGTACCACTTGCCTTTTTTATGCTTTAAAAAAATTCGGTAAAGGAAACGTAGAGGCAATAACTTTTGCTTATGGTCAAAAGCATGGAATAGAAGTAATTCAAAGTAAGGTTATTTGTGAAAAAGCAAATGTTAAACAAACAGTAATTAACATTGACTTTTTAAATACAATAGTCGAAAGTGCTTTAACTTCTCAAGGTGATGTAAATGAAATAAATGATAAAGGACTTCCTAGTTCATTTGTTCCTAATCGAAACCAACTTTTTATTACACTTGCACACTCCTATGCTCAAAAAATTGGAGCACAAAATTTAGTAACCGGTGTTTGTCAAACAGATTATTCAGGTTATCCTGATTGTAGACAAGAATTTATAGACTCTGTTACGATAACAACAAATTTAGGTTCTCAAAGCAACATAAGAATTTACACTCCATTGATGTATTTAACAAAAGCAGAAACATGGAAATTAGCAGAAGATTTAGATTGTCTTGCAGATGTCATAGTAGATAGTCATACATGTTATAACGGAAACAGAAGCAAATTCAATATATGGGGTTATGGTTGTGATGAATGTCCAGCATGTGAGTTACGCAAAAAAGGATTTGAAGAACATTTTAAACCAGAACAAATAAAAAATCTATTACTAGATATTGAAAAAGATAATACAAGGAATTAGCAGGGAGGGACACAATAGATCTTGGAATTTTGAACCTTTAAAACAAAACCCTGCTTTTAATTAAGTAGTAATCAAAAACAAATAAATATATATACAATGAAAAAAAGTGTAACGAGTACAACAGGTAAAAAAAGAGGAAGAAAACCAAATAAGGTTTCGGAAAAAGTAGGTCAAGTAGCAGAAGGAAAAAAACTGAACTTTGACGGAGAAGAAAAAATCAAATCTGAAGAACTTTTAACATTCAAATTTGAAGGTGCAATAAATCAAAAAATTGAAATTGAAACACCTGAATTTTCTGCGGTGTGTCCGTTTAGTGGGTTACCGGATATTGCGAAAGTAAAAATAACTTATTTTCCTACAACAAATAAAGCATTAGAATTGAAGGCATTGAAATACTATTTTGTGTCTTTTAGAAATGTGGGTATTTACCAAGAAGGTGTTACTAAAAGAATCTACAATGATTTAATGGCTCTTTTAGGCCATAGTAACATAACAGTCAGAACCATTTATAATGTAAGAGGTGGTATTGATGTTACATGTACAGAAAGTGGAATTGAAAACCTGAGATTTCCTGTATAATGAGAATTATCTTTTCTGCCGTAAAGAAAAACGAGTTATTGGATTGGTTGGTCGCTAATGGCGCCCAATCATTCCTTTTCTCGTATGAAGATAAAAAAGTGTTCAAACAAGTTGAACATTTAAGCACCTATACGGATAAGAAATTTATTATACTAATTGATAGTGGTGCTTTTTCAGCATGGAATAGAGGACTTGTAATAAATATTGACCATTACGTTCAGTTTATAGAAAAAGTAAAAAAGATAAAAACTACCCATGAAATTTATTTTATCAACCTTGATGTTATTCCTCACAAAAAAGGAACTATTCCTACACCTGAACAAATAGACAGAGCATGTAAAAAAGGTATTGAAAATTACTTCTACATAAAAGACAAAGGGCATAGTACAATTCATACTTTTCATCAGTTTGAAAGTTTTGATTTTTTAAGGTTTATTGTTGAACATTGTAATGACTTAAATTATATAGGTATTTCACCTGCAAATGACCAATCAGTAGAATCAAGAAATGAATGGTTGAAAACTATTTACAACGAGTTAAAAACAGATGTAAGGACTCATGTTTTAGGATTAACTGCAAAAGATAGTTTAGAAAAGTTTCCATGTTATTCGGCAGATAGCAGTAGTTGGATAAATGTCGGGCGTTTTGGAGAATTGTTTGATTATGATGAATTAGAAAAAATACCCAAGAAAAATTTAAACAAGAATAACTTACAATACTTTGACCCTAATACAGATTTTCATGAAGCATTTAAGTATTACTTGAACCTAGAAAAATATATAACCGATTTATGGACAACAAGAGGAATTAAATGGAAAAACTAAACGTAGATAAAATAATTATATCAGAGACTAAATTCAAAGATAATGACTTCGCTTTGTTTGAGAAATTAAAGAACAGTATTAGTCAAAGAGGTCAAATCAGAAATATTGTAGTTTGTGAAATAGAAAACAAATATGAATGTATTGAAGGTAGTAAAATAGTTCAAGCATTAAAAGAGATAGGTTCTAACGAGGTTTACGCAAAAAACATGGGTAAGTTATCAGATGAAGAAAAAAATGCACTTAAAATTGAATTATCAAAAGATTATTTTTTAACCAATTATGTTGAAATAGGTAAAGCATTAAAATCAATAGTTCATAAGCAGGATTTATCTCAGTTGTGTAATTATATACCATTTAATTTAAGACAGGCAAAAAAACTTATTCAATTGACAGAATTTGATTGGGATGAATTTTCAATAAAACAAAAGAAGCTTGAAGGTCAAACTGATATGTTTGGAATGGACGAGTTACAAGAGAAAGAAACACAAGAAAAAGACCCGTGGTTTGATGAAAAGTTAAAAGAAAGAGAAGAACAAAAAATTGAACAAATAAAAAAACAAATTGAAGAAGATGAAAAGAAAGTTTCAGAGGTTTGTGATAAACCAATTATTGAAGAAAAAATAGTTGAACCGATTGCACCACCAAGTATTTCTTTTGAGGAATTGCATAAACAACAAGAAGAACAAGAAAAAACAAATGATAAATTAAAACAGGAACAAAATTATACTATTGCAGATAATGGTGAAAATGAACAACAATTTGAACCTGAACCTGAACCCGAACCAATAAAAGAGTATAAACATGAACATTTTTTAATTGACTCAGACGGTCATTTAGTAATTCATTCAATAGAAATTGAAGAGGTGATTATGTCTAAAATAAAATTGATAAGTGTTAATGAAATTAAAAAAGAATTTCCTTCAATAAATGAAGGGTTGTCTGTTGAAAATGTTGAGGTAAATAGTTTTAGAGGTGATATGAATGAAGTGCATTTTGTTGAGTGTAAATTGACCAATGAATATAGTGTTAATTATTTTGTAAGACCCGAGATGATTTGGGATAATTTAGTTGAATTAGTTTCAAATGAACAACAAATTGAAATAGAAGAACCTAAAGTTCATTTATTTGAACCAAATCAAGTGAAACAAGAAGAACCTAAAAAAGATGATGAAGACAATTTTAATAATCCTTTTCAAAATAGTTTGTTCTGATGAAAAAACATACAAAAATTTATATAGACCATTTTAATTATTGTGAACAAGATTTTATTCCATGTGAAATTTGTAGTTCGAGGGCAGTAGATGTTCATCATATACAACCAAGAGGTATGGGAGGCAGTAAAACAAAAGATTATATTGAGAATCTAGTGGGATTATGTAGACAATGTCATCTTAAAGCAGAAAAGTCAAAAGAATTTAATGTTAAAGTAAAAAATATACATCTTAAAAACTTAAAAAAACATGAGCAGCGTAATTATTAACGGTCCACCAAAAAACAGATGTTGTCAAAAATGCAATAGGCCAATTTCTGAATTACATGAATTTGGTAAAGAAGGAGACCCATTAGTTGGAAACTTTGAAGGATATTTCTTAGTAAAAACATACAGGTCTATGTATGAAGGAAAAATTCCAAAAGACATGCAAGAGATTATGGATGATATTACAAATCATTATGATAAACATAAAGACATTGATTTATTAGATAAAGAAATGACTAAAAAATATGGTGAAAAAAAATATTCAGACGCTTGTTTATTAGACCAAATGTCAAACACTATTGGTTCAAGTTGGGAATGTAGAGAATGTATAATAAAATAAAATAGAAATAAATGAAAAAATTAGCAGTATCAGAAGTATTTTACTCAATACAAGGAGAAGGACAAACAATGGGAATACCTGCGGTATTTTTAAGGTTAGGAGGTTGCAATTTATTATGTGAAAGTGCATCTTGGGTATGTGATACAATAGAGGTATGGCGTAACTCAAAAGCAACAGAGTTTAAAGACGTGATTAGTGAGGAATGGGTTGAAAGGTTATTTAATAAAGCACATTTAGTTATAACCGGAGGAGAACCTTTAATGCACCAAAGAGTGTTGCCTTTATATTTACAATGGTTTGAAGAAACATATAAATTTCTTCCAACAATAGAAATTGAAACAAACGGTACAATAGTTCCGATTGAGTATATGTTGAGTAAAGTTAGTTATTGGAATGTATCTCCTAAACTCGAAAATGCAGGTGAACAAAATAGAAAAGAAGTAAGGATAAATCCAGATGCTTTAAAAGTGTTTACACACCAGGAAAATAAAACAATATATAAATGGGTAATTAGTGACGAAGAAGATGTAATAGAAATAGGAAGAGACTTTGGAGATTACATAACAACAGAACAAACAGTTTTAATGCCGGCAGGTAGTTCTCAAGACGAATTAAAACAAACAAGAGATTTAGTATCTAAAATTTGTATAGATAAAGGATTGAGATATAGTGATAGATTACATGTAGTTATTTGGAATTTAAAAACAGGGGTTTGATGTTAGATTTAATAACACTAAACACTATTGATAAAGTTTTTATTGAAAGAGATTGTAAAACACTTTCTGTAAGTTCTCAGTATTTATATATAAGGTGTTTAATGTATCACTTTAAGAACAAGAAACCAAATGTAAAAAACCAAGAGAGTTTTGATTTATTGTTTAATGATATTCCTAAGTACAGAACATGGGAAAATAATTTTAAAGCATTACAAACAAAAGGATTAGTTACAGTAACAGATAATAGTATACATTTTGTTAATGTATGGGGTCAATATATTGATAGGAAAATGTTAAAAGAAAATGCACCAGAAAATAGTAAAAAAGAAAAAGACTTGTATGTCGAATATGAAAAGGAAATTCTAATGAATTCTACTTTACTAGAAATGTGTTGTATGAAACAAAAATTATCCTTGAATAAAATTAAAAGACTATTAAAAGATTTCATTACTGAACAAAAGGCATTTAATAATACTTATGGTGATTCCTCAGAATGTGGTAAACACTTTCATTACTGGTTAAACAATAATAGTAAAAATGTTACTAATGAAAAAGTAACTTCTACAAGTCAAATATTAGGTAAACAATGAAAACAGAAATAAACAACTTTCCACCTGCTGATGATAATTTAGAAAGAATTGTTTTAGGTTCTATTTTATTACAAAATGATTTAATGGATAATCATGCAGGAGACTTTAATGAAACACTTTTCTTTAATGCAAAGAATAAAGTGATAGGTAAAACATTAGTTTCAATGTATATAAAAACTATACCTATTGACTTAGTGACTTTAGTAAACAATCTTAAGAAAGAAAATCTATTAGATAAAGCAGGTGGGCCTTTATACATTAGTAACTTAACTAATAAAGTTTCTAGTATTTTTAACTTTGAAGTTCATTTAAGGATTTTGCAACAAGAAGCATTACGAAGAAGTGTTATACAAATATGTAATGAAGGAGTAAGAAATTGTTTTGATGATTCAAAAGATGTTTTTAATACACATGCAAGTGTTCAAAAGAAATTAGATGATTCAGTTAAAAGCGTTTTAAATTATTCTATAAAAAGTGCAGGAGAAATTCATAACGACTTACTTATTAAAAGTAGAGAAATTGCAAGTACTGGCATTAGGTCAGGAGTTAGGTCAGGATTAACTATGGTAGATAATGTTACGAATGGTTGGCAAAATAGCGATTTGATAATATTAGCAGGTAGGCCTAGTATGGGAAAAACCGCTTGTGCTATCTCAATGTCAATGTACCCTGCCTTGCAAGACAACAAATGCGTAGGAATATTTTCTTTAGAAATGAGTGTAGAACAATTAGTCGCTAGAATGCAAAGCGGGTTATCTAAAATTGATGTATCTAAAATAGTTAAAAAACAAGTTGGGTTATCTGAAATAGATATAATTGACTCAACAGGTAAACCTTTATTAACTGCACCGATTTATATAGATGATACACCAAATATAAGTTTAGTTGAATTAAAAGGAAAAGCAAGAAAGTTAGTTAAAGAACATAATTGCGAATTGATTATAATTGATTATTTGCAGTTAATGAAGTCAACTGCTAAAACATATAGTAGAGAACAAGAAATAGCAGAAATTTCTAGGGGTTTAAAAGCATTAGCAAAAGAACTGCAAATTCCGGTAATTGCATTAAGTCAGTTAAGTAGAGGAGTAGAAAGTAGAGGAGGCGATAAAAAACCTATGTTGCAAGATTTAAGAGAGTCAGGACAAATAGAACAAGATGCTGATATGGTCCTGTTTTGTTACAGACCTGAATATTACGGAATAGAAGAATATAGTATAGGTAATGAAGATTTTGATGCTAAAGGATTATTTATGTTGCTTATAGCAAAACACAGGAATGGTAGTTTGGGTGAGGTTCCATTATCGTTTGTTCATGAATTAGCACAAGTAACAAATCATACCCATTATAAACCTACAGATTCAGATAATAATCGTACATTTGTACAACAAGATAATAATGTAAATTTAAACTCATTTACGAACAATAAATCTGACTTTACTCCTCTAGATTTTTCAGACAATACAAATGATAATACACCATTTTAAAAATAATGATGAAGGAGAAGTTAAAAAAACATATTTATTCAAGTTCGTCTGATGTAAAAAAAGATGAAGCGATAACTGAGTTTATAAAAATCATTGTTAGCGACCATTATGGTTTTGGTGTATCTGATTTATTGATAAAAACAAGGAAAAGGAAAAACGTAATGTGTAGGCATGTGTGTATGTATCTTATTTATAAAAATACTGGTTTAAGTTTAACTAAAGTAGGTCACCATCTTCAAAAAGACCATACTACCGTGGTTCATTCAATAAAAGTGATTACAGATTTAATGTTTTGGGATAAAAACTTGAATACGGAAGTTGTAAATTTTACTCAAACAATACAGTCAAAAATAAATTCTTTGAAATTAGATTTACATGATGATTTTTATTATGTAGATATGAATGATGTTCATTCAATAAAATTTGACGAAGATAAGAGTATTTGTTTTTCAGGATTTAGTGAAGAAGATATTTACAAATTGAAACAACATATTGTGAATTTCAATATGTTTTCAAACCAGTTAATCGAACAAAAAAAGCATACAAATACAGGATTATATATTTTAGAAAAAAGAGAAGTGAATGAATTACAAAAAAAGGGCTAGTAAAATAGCAAGGATAAGTTTGATAATTGGGATAGTCAATTTAGCGTTACTTATCTTAATTATCATATTAAAAATTTTACAATAAAAAACAAACATGAGCGAAAACAAACCAAAAAAAGAAAAAGAAAAGTTGCATAGCAACAAGATAAGACAAATACTAAAACATATAGGAATGTCTCAACAAGAATTAGCAGATATAGCATTAGACGGAAATGCAGCACATTTGTCTAGAATTATAAATGGAGGCAGAAGGTGTATTTCATTACCCATTGCTATAAAAATTTCGAAAGCATTAAATAAGCCGGTTGAAGAGGTTTTTATTCATAAACCATCTGAATTTTTAATTGATGAACCAAATGATATAGAACCATGAAATTATATGACTTAATCCTTTCTAAAAAAGAAAACTTTAAACAGAACGAAGAAATTGTTAAAGCAGCAGAAAAGCACAAACAACAAGAAGAACAAAAATCAGATAGTAAATTAAAATTTAAAAATCAAAAAAATGGATTCAAAAAAACAAAACAAAATGAAAGTGGTACAAAATAAGGAGGTAAACAAACAAAAACCTTCTCCACAAGAAACATCAAATGTCAATGTAACTAACGAAACAGAAGAAATAAAAGTGGGTTCTTCAACTATTTTGACAACTTCTGATTCTTCAATTTATATTGAGGAGATAGTGAGTAAAATAAAATTGTTATTTGCTCAGGTTGAATTACTTCGAGGAAAAGCAATTGTTACTGTAGATAATGCAGAGAAAATTGATGAAGCAAAAGAATGTTTGAAAGATGTAATAATTGAAATAAGTGGTATAAAATTTAAAAAATAAAAAAATGAAAATAACTGGAAAATTAGATAGAGTTTTTGAAACTCAATCAGGTACAACAAAAGCAGGTAAAGAATGGAAAAAACTATTATTCAATGTCGTAACTGATGATGAATGGAATAACTTGTACCATTTTGAATTGTTTGGAGAAGAAAAAGTAAACAGTTTTAATAACAAAGTTGGTGATTTTATTACTGTTAATTTCAATGTTCAAACTCAAGAATATAAAGATAGATTTTACACAAATTTACAGGCGTGGAAAATTGATGTTGAACAAAACGGAACAGGTACTCAAGAACCTGTTACAAATATGCAACCTCAAGACATGAATACAAGCGAGTTTAATGGACAAGCTTCAAATGATGAAAATGAAGCAGGTTTACCTTTTTAGAACGTAAAAAACTTACGAAGTGAACTAATAATTTTATAACATAAATAAGAATATAATGGAAGAACAAAACACATCTTCTTTAACTTACGAGTTACAAAGTAAACAGAAAATAAGTTATGTAGAAGATACATTCGAAGAATACCTAAGCAAAAAAGACCATATTGCAGCGTCTGACTTAAAAAACTTTATGAAAAGTCCCATGTTTTATCAATATGAAAAGTATCATAAAGATTTAGAGAAAAAAGCAGAACAAAGACACTTCAATATTGGAAGTGGGTTACATGAAATGATTTTACAACCCAAATTGTTTTCTACCAACTATGTAGTAGCACCAAAGTTTGATAGGAGAACAAAAGCGGGAAAAGAATCATACGCTGAATTTCAAATAAATTCAGAAGGTAAAACTATTTTATTTGAAGATGAAATGGACATGATAAGACAAATGGCAGATAATGGATTGAACCATGGTACGTTTATGGATTTAATTAAAGATTCGGTCAGAGAAATATCTTGTTATACAACAGACGCTAAAACCGGGTTAAAATTAAGAATGAGACCAGATAGTTTAGCAACGAATAAAAGTACTATAACAGATATAAAATCTTGTTTAGATTCAAGTGCTAAAAAGTTTAAAGGAGATGTGTACAATTATGGTTATTCTTTAAGTGCGGCATATTATTGTGATTTTCTAAATAAAGAAAATTATGTTTTTGCAGCAATGGAAAAGAAACCACCTTTTCAAATCGGTTTATACGTTTTAAATGATGAGATGATAGATTATGGTCGAAGTCAATATAGAACAGGATTAGATTTGCTTAAATGGTCGTATGATAATGATTATTGGTGTAACCATAATGAATTTGAACTTTTGAAAGAATGCTATGAGTTAGGAGATTTAGACTCATTCTTTGATGTAAAAGAAAAATCTCAATTAGTAACAATTTTGTAATTATAAAAACAACATAAAATGGGAGAAATAACTTCAAAACCACAATCTGCTTTAAATGTATTTGAGCAGAATTTAGGCAAGTATGAAAAAACAGTTGCCGACTTATTAGGAAGAAAATATGGAATAACGCCACAAGAATTTTTGGTAAAAGTAATAAATGCAGTAAAAAAGACACCAGATTTATTGAAATCTACACCTCAATCTTTATTTGGTAGCATATTGTATTTTGCAGAAATTGGATTGCCTTTCAATACACCCGAAGGATTTGGTTACATTTTGCCTTATTCAAATAGAGGACAAATGGAAGCAACACCTATTATAGGATACAAAGGTTTAATAGAAATGGCATATAGAAATCCTAAAGTTAAAAGCATTAGAATTCAATCAGTTTATGAAAATGATGAATTTGATTATGCGTATGGTACACAAGAGTATATAAATCATAAACCTGCATTTTCAAATAGAGGTATGTTAAAGGCAGTATATGCTATTGCTCAAATACAAGACATAAACCCATTATTTGTGGTGGTTCATAAACCTGAATTAGATAAAATTCAAAAATTAAGCAAGTCGGGTAATAGTAAATTTAGCCCATACAATAATGGTACTGATGTATTTAATATTATGCAGTCAAAAGTTGCGATTAAATTATTATTCAAAACATTACCTAAAACTGATAATGAAGCATTGTTAAAAGTTTTAGAAATGGATAATAAGTTTGATTATGAAAAGAATGCTAAAGTTGTTGCAACAGAAAAAGGATATGAAGTAATTGAAACTGCTGCAAAACCTACTCCTTTAGACGAGATTAAAAATGAACAAATCGAAATTACTATTTCTGAGGATATGAAATCTAAAAAAGAATCAGTTGAAGGAAAGAGTTAAATCGTCTTTTGGTAAATGTCATGTAAACGAAGGAACTTGTGTTAAGTTAAATACAGAATTTTATATTCTTGACCACACTCGCAAGTTCTTTCTGTTTGATGTAATACCTATGGGTAAACCTAGAATGACTCAAAGTGACAAGTGGAAAACTAATCCTAATCATGCAGACCCAAGAAAAAGACAAAGAAAATGTGTTACACAGTATTGGGAGTATAAAAACACAATATTATGGCAAGGTAAATCTATGAATTTTGAAATGAAAGATTTTTTAGATGCTGTGTATTTAATACCAATGCCTAATTCATGGTCAAAAAAGAAAAAGAAAGAGTATAACGGAATGCCTCACAAATCAAAACCTGATACAGACAATATTACCAAAGGACTAAAAGATATATTTAACATATCTGATAGTCATGTGTGGTATGAAAAAGCAGAAAAAAGGTGGTCTTACAAAGGAAGTATAATCCTATTTGGGTAATGAGGCATATCTGCCTTTCTCATCTCTGTAAGTTCCATTATTGTATTTTGTCAATACTTGCTTATCATTGTAATCTGAAGGCACATGTTTTTTAGGTGCTTCTTTTATGGGTTTAAAATCTTCTTTGAGTAAATCAAATGAAGGTTCGGTTGAATTTTCCCTTCCAAAGCATTTTCTTTTTGTGAATTGGTAAATAATTACCATAATCCCTAAAGAAACTATTACTAACATACCGCTATACATATTTATTTATTTTATTGGTTACTTTTTTGCAGGAACAGAAGAATGATGATTTACAATTTTCCATTTCTGAGTGTGTGGATTTCTACAAAACAAGAAACTATATCTCGCAGGAACATCTCCACCTTTGGTTTTAAAAATATATGTTCCTGAACACATTACTTCTCCATTTACGAATTGAGTACAGTTTTTTGTAATTTCAACAGACGTAACTACGTTATTCTTAAACAAGTATACAAAATACTCTTTTATTCCTTGAGTGCCTATTTCGTAATTTTCATCAAATGTTCCAAGTAATATAGCATTATCTGCATAAAAATCTACCATTGTATCTGGTGTATTTTGAGCAACTGCTTTACACCAAGATGTTAAATATGGTGGGATTTCATTTGACAGTGTTATAAATTGTGGTGATTTCATATTAAAATTTTTTATACACAAAAATAACGATTTTTTCTGAATGTCAGTGACTTATACTTTACATTTCGGTTATTTATACGTTTGTACAAATATTGATATTTCGTATTTTTTGTCGGTAAAAAAATGTATTTTTGTTCATTACATTTACATTTATGACTGAAAAAGTAACTAATGATGGTAAGAAAGGCGGGAACCTTGTTGGAAAACCTCATAACAACAAAAAAGGTGAATCCGTAGGCGGGATAAAGGCAGTTGTAACTGATACCGGACAACAAGTTGAATTAGAAGGTGGAGAAGTTATTATAAATAAAGCAGCATCTAAAAAACATTGGAAAGAACTTTCAAAAATAAATCAATCTGCAGGAAACGGTGTTGCAATAGGCCCACCAATAGACCCACATGAAGCAGACCCAGATGAATATAAAAAAGGCGGAAAAATACAATTTAACGCTAATAAACTTCCTAATAAATGGGTTGTTCAATACGCAAAAAAAATCAAAAAGGAATATCCTGAAATTTGGAAAAAAGGTGGTAATATTTTCGGCAATGAAGCATTTAATAATTTATTAAGAGTTTCAGAAAGAGGGTATTGGTTGGATTCAGAAAAATGGATGTATATTAAGTGGAGAGCATTTGTTGCTAGACACAAAAAAGATTTTAGAATAGCAGGTGTCGTTGCTATGCTCAAATGGTGTGATAAAGTGGAAAAAGGATGGTCATATATGAAAGACCTTATAGAAGCAGAAATCAAGAAAAAAGATAAGAAAGGTTGGAAGACATCTAAATCCTTACGAATGTCTAAAGGAGGTTCAACAAAAGCAAAAATAAAAGGTAAAGCATACGATACAGAATTAGATGATGCCGACTTAACTCCTTCCGTTGAAATTGCAGGTTATGATGAACATTGGAGCGATTATGTACCGACTAAAAAACAAGCGGAAAAAACTGCAGAAATGATTGCTCAAGATAAATCTGCTTTAAATTTACATGATATTAAATACCGAGTAAAGCAAGAAGATGCAAATTTGCCCTACATTTTAATTACCAAAATTGATGGTGAATTACCAACGGTTAAAAAATTACAAGAAAAACTTGATGTTAAAAGATTTAAACACTTTGAACATGGTGGTTCTACGAAACCCAACACTATTTTAGATGCAGATGAATTGAAACAATTTACAGAATGGATTGAAGATGGAAATGCCTTTGAAAAAGAAAAAGGTGTATGGGTAGAACAAACCACTCAATATCGCAAAAAATTTACTAAAAATGAGTTACAAAAGTTTTTTAAACGTGAATTTTTTGAACATGGCGGTTCTACAATGAAAAAAGGCGGAGTAATTACATACAGAGACAAATACAATAAAAAATACGGATTCAAAAAAGGTACCTCACATAGTTTAAAAGATATTTCCAAGAAAACGGGAATAGGCATGAAAGGTATTCAAGAAATATACAATAAAGGAATAGGTGCTTATAAAACAAATCCTGGTTCAGTAAGGCCTAGTGTCAAATCAAAAGAACAATGGGCATACGGGCGAGTTTACAGTGCAGTTATGGGCGGTAAAGCAGCAGATGTAGACGCCAATGAACTTAAAATGCAAGATGGTGGTAAAGTTGGTGGAAGTGATAAAGGAAAGAGATATAATGTCTATTTTAAAGACACAACCTCTGCATTAGGTCTTACTACAGATTATAGGTATGAAGAAGAAGACGATGTATTAAATCGTAAAAAAGCCATTAAACAAGGTAAAAGGTATTTAAGTAAATATTTTTCGGGTAAAGATATACCTCAAAAATATTTTGAATTTGTTGATATAGTTGAAGTGGATTATAATGGCCACGAATTAGAACAAGGAGGAGAAATCGGTGATGTTGTTTATTTCAAATCCGGTCGAAATAAAGATAAAATTTCTTCAGGAGAAATCTACAGAACTTTTGATGATGAATATGCTGTAATGTCGGGTTTTTCACAAGAACTAATAAACAAATCAGACGTAGTTGAACCCCCAAAAACAAATACTAGAAAGTTTTTAGGTCTTTTTGAGAAAGGTGGAATGATAAAGTTTAAAAAAGGTGATAAGGTTTCTTATATAAACGAAGACGGAGAAACTAAAACAGGTTTTATCATTAAAAAAATGACTAGAAAATTCAAACATGGGCCTGTTGTTCAATATTTGATAGGAAAGACTGATAGCACAGATTCTAGTCTGGGAAGATTCGATACTGTATCTTCAGTTCCGGGAAAGGAACATGAAAAAATGCAGCAAAAATTTGATAAAGGGGGTTACATAGTTGAATATTTAGACCCAAGAAACGGAATGCAAAAAATTGATTT
>TARA_R110001632_G_scaffold64064_4_pt1 | contig 16895 bp, 31 predicted proteins | sample TARA_R110001632 | Tara Oceans TARA_R110001632 (sample SAMEA4398266) | marine metagenome | biome: Polar Biome; feature: [SRF] surface water layer (ENVO:00010504); material: water (ENVO:00002006), including particulate matter (ENVO:01000060) such as... | depth 5 m
AGCGTAGATACTTTTCTCGGGCTTCCATTTAACATTGCTAGTTATGGGACTTTATTAATGTTATTAGCTGAGGAGTGTAATATGATTCCTGGTGAACTTATTGGTAACTTAGGTGATACTCATCTATATAAAAATCACATTGACCAAGCTAATGAGCAATGTGGTAGACAATCCTATGACTTACCAACGATTGAGTTATCGAATGTAGATACAATAAACGGTGAGTTTGACTATGAGATTAAAGGTTATCAATCACATCCAACAATTAAAGCTCCCCTATCCAATTAATATGAAAAAGAGAGAAGTAATGAAAACATTAAAACATAAAGTGATGAGACTCATTCGTAGTGACATGGTACAAAATATATTACCATGGTTTATGATAGGACTTACATTACTAATATACATGAATAGACAAAAATAAATTATGGACCACATTAGACTATATGAAGTAAAGTTAAAAACTATTACTGAAGAAATGGATAAGCTCAAAGAAGAGAACGCCAAAATAATGAATGAGTTATTGGAAACAAGAGACGAGGCTTATGATTGGAAAGAAAAATATAAAGAGTTGAGAAAGACCATAACGGGTTAAGGTTATTGTGCGAGATATAAAGGGCGCGTTAGTTGAGTTTATTCGAGAGATGTATGTAATACAATTGTCTCCATATCCCAATCAAAAATTGGTTATTAAACATTGCCATGAGGACCTGAAATATAAAGAACTCACCATAATACCAATTACGGTCGGTAAGAACATTGATGTGGTTTTTATATGGGGTAAATCTAAGAAGGTAACATCAATCGACTTATATAGGAAAGACTTCAATGATATGCCAGGTAATGTGATGAAGTTATTTCGACACAAGAGAAGTTTAGATTTTTATGATTTCTTGATTGAATCCGACGAACCTGTTAGTATACCTTTGAATATGATACCTGAAGAGTTTCCGTTGTTATTTCCTGTCGAGGAAGAGTAACAGTTCTGAGACAATTTCAAAATCTTGACCTGATGGGTCAGTTGAACCATTACCGCCTATGTCTAAATCATAGAACCCATCGAAATTTAAAAATAAACGGTGGTAAAAATCTTCCGTTAATGGTGAAAGATTACTCCACCCATTGTCAATTACACACTCATAAAAATCAATGGCAATGTTATTACGTTGACCTTCCGCCAGTCCAAAATAGAATCCTCTAGATAATGATACTAATGATTCTTCTTCAGTTATATTATTCTCGACGCAAAATTCATTATTAGTTGTAAATTCTCGCAACGTTTCAGAGTCTATTTTATGTGTCTTATAGTTGTAATCGAGATGTGCTTTTTCACTCTTAAAATTACCGAATAGTTCTAGTTCGTCAGGATAAAGATTTGTCCCTAACTTATCCATTGTGTTTCCCAAAAAACTTAATACAACTTCACCTTTAGGAAAACTATTGAAGTATATTAATTTTTGTGTAATTATATCCTGAGACTGTATTGGTATATAATTGATACAATCTTGTATTGACTCACTTACGATATACTCATCTTTCATTACTTGTCCATTAAGTGATGGCATATAATATATTTTTTTTGAGGATATAAAAGGAAGATATTTTTTAGCGTTATTTAAAGATTTGATACCTAAATCCGTTATTATTGAATTAGTAATAATAGGTAGTTCTTTATTGGGTATAAAGTTAATTGAAAGAAAATCACCAATAAAACCGAATTCTAAAGAGTAGTCTTCATGGCGTGTGTGAAGCTTATTTAGTAGTTCTGTGACTATTTTTTTTTCTGTGTCGTTAAATGTTAAACCCATAATAGTGTAAATATTCAGTACAACTATAAATATAAGGTTAATTTGAATTTATTGTGTATTTATTAGTATGGATATCATAGATAAATATTTTGAGGTTGCCGGTGATAAGTTGGACCGACAGGTGATGAAGTATTTCGGATTCAACAAAGTGTTGGAAAAGGAGGCTCAGTTAAGACTTGCGAATAAGTTGGGATATGACAGTATCGATGGAATAATCGAAGAGAAGGTTAAGGGTGTAATCCGTATTATGTCGGGTGGTTATGATATTCGTGTTTCTATCAATAATTGGGATTTATATCAATCAAGAACCAAATACATGGGTGATGATAAAGAATGGTATTGGTCCATTGATAATGTAATTGTTGCCATTGACCCAAAATCTACCGTAGAGTTGATGAATAACGGTTACGAGTATGAATTAGGTGATTTATTTAATTATACTACTTTTGATGATATTGACAAGATAAATGCTGAGTATAACACTGAAGATGACCCAATTACTGAGGATGTGATTATAGAAATTAAATATGAAGTTCAGGATGTTATTAAGGGTTGGATGTATGATAACATATATCCATTTACGGGTGTTGAGATTGATGATATATATCCCGATACTGACACAACGATAGTGGAACGATATGACCTCAACGAACAAATGAGAGGATATGAAGTTAAACCATTTGCTTTACATGCTGACATCTTTGAGAAGTTATGGGAAGGGTTTGAAAAGGGTAAGTTATTAAGAACTTATATTTCTTTAAGAGCTAAAATACCAAACAGACAGAAATATGTTGATTACTTCTATGAGTTTATATTAGATAATGGGGAGGAACTTAAGGGAGAAAAAGATTAGTGATTAATCCAAAATTCAACGTAGTCATCATCCACCAGTTCATGTAAAATACTATATTTATCATTCGCCAAGATAGAGTAAACTAATCCCTCAAAGGACTTCTCACTCATTTTATCGGTATCTAACTCACTTATACCGATTTCTAATCTAACATAAGGAGTATTTTCTTCACTATAATAGATATCTACCCAAATATTATTTTCTTCTATCTTTTCTTCAGTAAATCCGTAATCACTAATTAGTTTTGATTTTAATTCTTTTTCTACATCAGTAGTTGCGAAGTCCAATGAATCGGTATTAATATAGTCAAAACCATAATAAATTTTAACTTTATTTTTTAGACCTGTATAGGTTTCAGCCTTATCTATGATTTCTTCTAAATTATATATCGCATTTACGTAATCTTGGTCATAGTTCTCAGACTTAGTTAAAGTCTTGTTAATATCGATAGTGAAATTAATATCTAAATACTCGTCTCTTATATTTCTAATTGTGTAATCAATATCTATACCATTGAAAAATAAATTATCGAGTACTTTTTTAAATGACAATAACATAATGTCATCGTCATCACTAAATTTAGGATTAGGCTCACGAATAACTTTTTTCATTTCCTCTTTTAAGTCTGACGATTCATCTGGTAATGTATATGACCAAGCTAAATCAGATTTAGCGACATCTTCATTAACTTCAACATTTACGGTCATTGTCTCCATATCCATATCAATCACGCAATCACCTTGAGACCCTTCATTGATTTCCCAACCACTAAAGTTATAATTTAACAATCTAAGAAATAAGTCTTCGGCGTCATCACCTAATGAAACATTACCGTCAAAAGCTGACCTACCTGTATCATCTATATATCCCGAATCACCACCACCAGTGAAGTCGTAAGTTATATCACCTCTACAGATTTCATGAATCGTACACATTTCGGTAATGATTGTCTTTACGTCCTCATCTTCATCAGCACTGACTGCCATTGAAGATGATTCACCAACAATTAAGTCGGACCAATGTTCATAAAATTCGATACGTCTTTCACTCGGTATAATGGATAATTCAAAATTGTAGGGGTCATCACCAAAATAGTCAAAATCTTTTTGATTTTCATCTAATAATATTTCTAAATCTTTGGAGATACTCAACGGTAATTTAATATTACCTGGTGACGCTTTTGAATTGCAATAAAACACTTCATTACTCTCGTGAAAACTCATATTATGGTAATCCCCTTCTTTAGTTGCGGATTTACAACCATTAATTGTTAGGTAATCAAATACTAAGTTTAGTTTCTTTTTGAAGTTATTGTCCATGTTTTATAAATATTAGTCTTCTATGTTTAATTTCATAGTTTTTAACATCCATAATGGTTTTTTTTGTAATTGTATAGACTCCACCCACTCTTTTGCTGTTGGTATATGATTATTACAATCTTCTCTGACATGTTGTTCTCCGATATAACGAGTATAGACGGTCTTTCCATCACTATTAACGAAAGATGGTCCGAATACCTTCTCACATTCAAATATACCCTCAGAGTGGTGTCTAAACATTCTATGGTATATGTGTGCGTACCACCCTTTGGTTTCATCAAACCATTGGTGTATGTGGATGTAATCTTCGGGCTTACCTCCGTATTTGTTAACAGATGATTTTGAATGTTGTAAAGGATGTGCCATGGTAGTGTTTATATATTTTAAAAATAATTTAATATTAAAAGCTAGAAGGTAAATAAATCAAACATTTTAAAGACATGAATAAAATTAAACATCGTCCTGACATTATAATGATAATCACGGACCAAGAAAGGGCAACCCAACACTTCCCTGAAGGTTGGGAAAGAAAATATCTACCAACAATGACTAAACTAAAAGAAAATGGGTTTAGTTTTGATAGAGCATTTTGTAATAGTTGTATGTGTACACCTAGTCGAGCGACATTATTTACAGGTACTTACCCCGCTCAACATCAATGTACTCAAACATTAACAATGGATGGACCTTATTCGCCAGGTGAGATTCAACTAAATAATAAAACCGAGAATATTGGTCGTATGTTAGACGGTATTGGTTATGATGTTCAATACAGAGGAAAATGGCATTTAAGTAAAGGTGCCGATGGTGGTGACCCACTTTCTAAAGACATAGCATTATATGGTTTTAAAGGTTGGGTAGGTCCTGACGCTGGTGAGGATGCAAAACCTGAAAACTTTGGTGGGGGATTTCCAAATGCTGATGCTAGATATGTTAAAGAAGCTATTGATTACTTAGAGGAAGTTAGAATCCGAAGAGAAAATGGTGACGACACACCGTATTTTTTAGTGTTGAGTTTGGTTAATCCTCACGACGTACTAGGTTACCCACAGATGGTACAATACGGGTATACTGAAGATGAATACACTCAACGAGACATACCTGAATTACCAAAGAGTTATGATGAAAATTTACTATTAAATAAAAAACCAATGGCTCAGTTACAAACTAATATAGCTGCAGATGGTTTATTGGGTGTATTAAAGAACGATGAAATGAAATTAAACTACCTTAACTTTTACGCGTACTTGTTGAAGAAGATAGATGGTGAGATTGGTAAATTTGTAGATGTATTATATGATGACACAAAAGGAAAAAGATTGGCTGACGATGCATTAGTATTTAGATTGGCGGACCATGGGGAGATGGGTATGTCACACGGTGGGTCAAGACAAAAGGCGTTTGTAGCGTACGAAGAAGCGTTAAGAATACCTATGGTAATTTCTAATCCTGTTATGTTCCCTAAGGGTAAACAATCTATGGAGTTAGCTTCATTAGTTGATATTGTTCCAACAATATCACATTTTGTAGGTATTGAAAAACCAAAAGATGCTCGAGGGGAAAGTTTAATACCAATAATTGAAAACGGAAAATCAGTTCAGGATGCTATTCTATTTACGTTTGACGACACGAAGTCAGGTTCAAATCAATTTCCATCATCGGTTAAGACGACAAATAGATTAAGGACTATCCGTACTAAGGAGTGGAAATACACGTATTACTTTGACGCGTTAGGTAGTTACGAGAGACAATATGAGATGTATAATCTTCTTAGTGATGAAGATGAGTTAGATAATTTGGCATATAACCCAGAATATAGTGATATTAAGGAAAAACTACACAAACAGTTATTAGCGTTAGAGATAAGTAAATTAAGAATCAACAAAGTATTTGAAAAAGGAAATGAATATGAAACTAAAAATTGGGTTCAAACAAATCCAAATTATCAGACTTATGCTTATAATGGGCTTTCTGACTATGAAGTAGATACTTATGAAAAAAATAAAAATAAAAATATAAAATGAAAAGAATGAAAAAATTATTTTTAACTATGATGTCGGGTCTACTCTTAATGAGTTGTACTCAACAAAACGATTTAACGTTTAATGAAATGGTAAATCAAACAGAGATTACTGCTAAGGGTATTGATACAACTGTATTGTTTTATGAGTCGAGTGCGACTAAAGAATTAACTGGTGTGAAATCAGTATTCGCAGGTATTAACAATACCACTATTGAGGTGTTATGTAATTCTAAGGGTGAAACTGAATCAAAGGTTATTAATTCTCCATTTATGGAAGACGAGGTAATACACCTACCAGTTAAACTCACATTAGAAGAAGCTGAACAAATATTATTAGATGCTGGTTATGGTACAGGTGTCGAAGGAGTTGCTGATTGGTCTGAGGTAGTATTAAGAAGACCGTTAGAACCAGGTTTCAACGTGGCACAATATATTTTTACGACAAGTAAAGGATTTGTAAGTGTAAATGCAACAACAGGTTCAATTTCACCTGTAAGTTTAGAGGGGTGTCCTTGTCCATTTACTGACCCATGTATTTGTCCTGAAGGTTCAGTGTCTGATAACACATATAATGTTGAATTTGATGTTGACTACCAAAAATGTAGTAACAATCCTATTGTAAGTGTTGGTGGAGTGGACTTCGGTTCTGCGGGTGACGTTAGAGCGGGAAGAGCATGTTCTAAGAATGGTTATAAAAACATCTCAAAGATTGAAGCTGACATTGATTTATCACCGATGGTTCAAAGAGAAGGTTTTACAGGTGATTGGTTGAATGCCGCGTTTTATGCAGTTAGTAGTGACAAACAACCATTAGGTGATGGAAATTACTGTGATGCTGAGTTTACACCATCTACAGGTCAACCTGGTTACCCATGTCCATTTTGTCAAGAGATTGATTTCTTAGAGACTAACGGTCAGAAAATGTTCCAGCACACTTTACACTTAGCTGATGGTAAGGGTGGACCTCAAAGATACGAGGTTTCTTATACTGAGGCTGCGAACACAGATTGTTGGCAGTGGGATGAAATGCAATCGGCATCAGGTAATGCGGGTGTACATAGTTTAGTGGGTAAAATTGACCCTAACAAACCATTCCATATGGTTGTAGATTTCGATGAGGACTATACAAATATGATTATCACTTTATCTCAAGATGGTGACAGTGTAAAAGTATTTGATATGACTGAACCTTCATACCCATACACTCCGAGTGATTTGGATATGAGTAAGTTAAAAGATGCTATGAATGTTGGTTGGTGGTTTACTCCATCATACCATGATGATTGGTCACCTGGTACTAATGACCCAAATTGGTACAAGAACAGTGGTGGTGAATGTGGATGGGGAACTCTATGTGGTGATGGTGGAGGTTGGAAACTTTCAAACCTTGTTGTTACGGCTGAAGAACAAATCTAAAATAAAAATACATTAAAAACTAACCCTCATCAGAAATGGTGGGGGTTTTTTGTATTATAATTAAAGATAACTATAGGTTACAAAAGAAAATAATCTTTGGTTAGTTACTACTTATCCAAAATGAAATGTCATCATCAATAAGGTGTGATAGATATTTGGTTTGACTCAATAACTCGTATGATAAATCTTCAATCGTATCTTGTTCACCTTCTTTTCCCGTACCATAAGCTGAGACCTCTAAACCGACCCACGGCGCATCATCCTCTCTTAAGTTAAGAAAGACAGATAAATCTATATTGTCTATATCGGTATCTGAATATCCTTTCAATTTAAATTCGCGATATAGACCATCTCTCATAAATTCTAAATCATTGTTTAAGAAATCGTAATTGTAATAATCAGGACTAAAACCAATGGATATATCGTTATAGGTCATACCTAAGTATTTATACACCAAATTAACGTTATCCTCAAGGTACCACATTACGTCCGCATATTCTTTGTCGTATTCTTTATGGTTAGGTGTTACCTTAGCAACATTAAGTCTAACCTCAATCAATAGCATACCTTTATCATTATTAGGGTATTGTACTAATTCAATATCATAATCACCTTTTATTGGGGATAAAATTAAGTTATTTAAAAGCTTTTCAATTGTAGGTATTAAAGATTGAATGTTGTCCATAATAATAAATACAATAATATTATATTTATTGTTATGAAGTCATATTTTAAAAAGATAAAAGAAACACTATTGTATTATGATATACAACCACTTTTATTCTTTTGGGTTGCCAGTGATTTATTAAATAACCTAATATTATGGACAACACCATCCTATTGGGAAGAAGTAGGTCAACCTAACACATATTGGTTATATATGTGTTACTTTGTTCTAAGTTTATTGATGTTAATTAGTTTACATAATATTAAATGGTTGTCGAGAGCAGTGACAGGGTATCTATTATTGACCCTATTCTCAACGATAAGGTATATAGTTAATATTTTTAGTGAGACAGGTGAACCTTTTGGGGTTACAGATGTAAAAAATTTACTTATAACTTGTTGGTATGCATTTATGTGGTCATGGATATTATTTAAATTAAAAAGGGAAATATTATATAAATCATTAAAATCATGAGTGAACAACTAACTACAATTATTATTACGACTCTAACAGTTGCTGGAGGTGCGGGAGCTTGGAAGTTTTATGAGTTTTTAATTCGTAATAAACGAGAAAAACAAAAAGAAACCATGACCGAACAAAATATGTACAGGGATGACTTACGCAATAGGGTTGAGAAATTAGAGTCAGACAAAGAATCGTGTCAAGACCAACTTAAAGATATTACTGTGGAACTTGCAGCAATCAAAGTCAAGTTAGATTTTATAGAACGTGAAAATGATAGATTGTTAAGACGATAGTTTATGTTAAAACGAAAAATAATCTTAATTGCGGTATCAATACTAATATCTATATTTGGATTTATTATATACACTAATATTAATTCACGAGAATTAACGAGAATAGAGAAAGTCATTAAGTTTCATAACGGAATTAAGGATTTGAATCAGAAATTTCCAACAGTGAGTAAGCCACCTAGTAGTCAGACTACTGTAATAGGTGGAGATAGTGTCAGGGTAATTACTAAGTAGATTTCATGAAAATATCTTTTGACTATTGTTTGAAGTGTGATTATATTTATATAAAAAACAATAGTAGATGAAGAAACTATTTCTATTAGTGGTATGTTCGTTTTTTACACACACCACTTTTGCTCAATCAGAGAGAGACCAAAAGATACAGAAAGTCCAAGAGAAACAATCTCAGAGAACAAATGTAAATAATAACAATACCAACTATAATCAGGGGTATCAGAATGGATATGACAATGGTGTACGGAACAACAGATATAGTACTCCTTACTATTATAACCCATACGATGTTGGATACTATCCTTATTGGAACATCAATAGAAGATGGGACCGTAGAGAGTATTTGATGACCACTGATACTGATTTGATTCAGAGAAGTAATAGTAAACCCACTAGGTTATCTTTTGGGGTGATAGTTGAAAGGGATAAATTCCAAAGTCAGATGTCACCATATATTATTACTGGAGGTGAAACATTTATGGTTATCCAATACCATACAACACTACCACTTATTTATCCGTACTATGATAATATCTCAACGTGGGAAGTTGAGGATTGGGGTGACAGAAGTGAAGGTAATGTGGAAACAAAAGGTGATTTTTCGATTGGTGCGGGTAGAACGATGAAACGTTTCTCACCATATATGACTGTTGGTGTCACCACTAGAAAGGTTTATAACTCGTACTATGATGAGTTGTATGTGTTATCATCTATAGGTCAAAATGGTATTTACCTAATTAATCAACAGATATTAACTAATATGAGTATACGAGGAGGATTCCTTTACCATTGGAATTACCTTGAATTAATGATGCAAGTACGCTTTGACGGTCGATTTGGTATCGGTGGAGGTGTGGGTATTAAATTATAATTATGGAAAATTGGAATGACGAACACTTCATTGGTGAGATAGTAATGTTTGCTGGAAGTTATGAACCACACTGTTGGGTCGAATGTGATGGTAGAAGATTAATGAAGGATGATAATGCTGCTTTATATTCGGTATTAGGTAACACTTATGGTGGAACTGAAGACGATGATTTTTATTGTCTACCATCGTTACAATCAGAAACTGAAGGAGTTAGATATATTATTTGTATAGAAGGGTTATACCCTTCAAGGTCTTAGTTATGAAAGCAGTAATTGCGGTAAATAACTTAGGGTTTATTGGTAAAGGTGACCTATTACTTTGTCACAATAAAGAGGATTTAAAACACTTTAAAGGGTTAACCCTTAATAGTAGATGCCTTGTCGGACATAGGACGGCAAATGGTCTCCCACCACTTAAGAACAGGGAACTAATCGTGGATGAGAGGGATAGTTTTAACATTTCCTGTGATTGGTGTATAGGGGGGAAGAAAACCTATGAGAAATACTCAAAATACTTCACAGAATTACATATATCACATATAGATAATAATGACATTGGTGATGTTACGTTTCCTGATTTGACAAATCTAAACCCTGAATGTGAAATATTCAATTATACATTTGGTTAATAAGTAAAAAATCTTTATATTCGTATTCTAAATAAGAAAATAAAAGATATGTCAACAGAATTAAAAACACTTAAAGGTCAATTTTCCAACAAAGGAGTAATGGAAGACACCACAATGTCATTAACGAGATTCAGTGGGGGTGAAGAAGGTATGAAACTCCAATTAACAATGAGTACTCAAGGAGAATTCTTTACGCATATTGCACTCAATAAAGAAGAGATTAAAATTCTAGTCAAAGAACTCCAAGAAAACTTTGCTCTATTTTGATAAAATAATATAAAAATGAAGAAAAAAGTAATATTTGATTTAGACGGTACACTAGCATTAATTGATAAACGAAGAGAGTTATCAACAAAAGAAGATGGTAAAATTAATTGGGACATCTTCTTTGACCCAAAGAATATTCAGTTGGATTTACCTAACACACCGATTATTGAAATGGCTAAGATGATGAAATCTGAGGGTCATATGATTATAATCTTAAGTGGTAGAAGTAAAGTAACTAAGGAGGTTACTATGGAATGGTTGAAAGAGTTCGGGGTACCATTTGATGTTTTAAAAATGAGACCAACGAGTAAGGAGTTTATGTTTATGCCCGATGACCAATTAAAAAAACGTTGGTTGGACCAATTATTTCCCAAAAAGGAAGAAATCCTTTGTGTTTTTGATGACCGTGATAAGGTGGTTAGGATGTGGAGAGACAATGGGTTAACGTGTTTACAAGTAGATGAAGGAAACTTTTAAGATTATGACAGGTGATATAATATTAGGAGTCTTAATAACGATAGTGGTTATGTTAATAGTCGTTAAAGAAAGAGACGGAAAAGAAAATAAATAAAAATTATGATAAAATTAATAATTATCTGTTGCGAAGTAGTGATGATAAACATGGGTGTTCGCAGTTACTCCTATGAGGCTGGGTATACCAATGACTCAAAGAGATATACGGTTACAATATTCACAACACAAAAGTATGAAGTGGGAGACACCATAGGAACATTCGATATGCGTCCTAAAATTGATTTAAGTGACACTATAGTATTCTACAATAATTAGAAAAATGAATAAAAAACAAACAATAAAAGTGTTTAATGGGTTACTCATAGTAATCATATTATTTATAGTGATACATGGAATCAACACCGTAGTTTTGGAAACTATAGATGTATTAGAAGATGTACCAAATATAATGGATACTCCACCAGATGAATCATCCGTGTATTATGATTACACCATTGAAGATTCAATCAGAGATGAAATTCAAAGATTTAAGTATGTGGATTCATTATATAAATCTTCATTGATTGAGAAATAGTTAGTAGAAACAAAAAGACCGAAAATAAATGAATTTATACGAACAGTACATACAGTCCAAAACATCGGACACTGAAACAAAGGTTGAGGTTATCAATGAGATTATTAAAACCTATCCAAAGATTATAGATTATCTATACAATAGATTGGATACTTGTTTTGGTGAGCACACGGTTTACTTAGTACATATGAAGGTAAACGGTGAGGATATGTTAAAGATTGGGTACACAAAGAATGATGTGGTATCAAGATTCGGTGAGAAGAGATATGCAGGACAAAACACCTTAGATATTATAGAGGTTGTAAGGGACAATAAACTACAAGCCAAAGGTGCGGTAGACTTCGAGAAGGTATTAAAGGATAAGATGATTAATTACCGAACCAATTCAAACTTAACATTACCTGGTAAGAATGAGTTCATGTCTATTGAATATAAAGATGAAATTATTGAACTATACGATTCTTTATATGATGACTATAAAGACATACAGGGGTTAAAGGCGCCGAATTAAAAGAAACGTTGTGCGGTTAACAATATGGAAACGTTATCTGCACAGGGCTCTAAATGAAAAAACCCCTCAATCGAGGGGTTTTGTGTTTCATTGTTATTAATTTATAGCTTTATAAAGTTACCGCTCATACCAAACTTACGTAATAATTTTCTTCTTTTACCGCACGATGACCTTTTAGGTCTCTTACCTCTATTTTTTAATTTACTGACAATTGTGGTGATAATAGAAATTACTATAATGGCTGCAATACCAACAGCAATAAAAGTTGGAACGGCAATACCTGCAATCATAACTACTGCCAATGCTCCTGATTGTTCTTTGATAGGTTTATCCTTAATTCTTAGTACACCTTTTAATTCTTTAACTAATTCAGGTATACTCATTCCTTTTAAGTTATTTAATATCTGTTTAACAAAGCCGGCTTCTTTTTCATCAGAAGGCATATCAATAGGACACTCTTGATGTGCTTCTTCTGATTCCTCAGGTGTTAGTTCTATTCCTATAGGTGCTAAAACTTTATTTAATTCGTCGGGTTGAGTAACATTTTCTTGTTCTGAAATAACCACACCTCTCTGATGGGTGAATAGTGATTTCATAATACTTAACTCTTCATTTAATAAATTATCTTTCATATTGTATTGTTTAATTATAAATACTTTAAAAGGTATATTTATTACATATGAGTTTAATCACAGAAATATCGCGTATAAAATCAATGATGAGGATTAATGAGCCTACCATGTCAGCTAGTATTCAAACATTAGTTAATAACTCATTAGAGAAGATACAGGATAATGCATTTGAAATGGGTTTGGGTGAGATGGATGAGTTAAATGAGGTTAACTCAGTTGACGAAATAAAAATCACCAATATGAAGGAACTTTTTAAGGTCCATGTTGTATATGTTGATTTATATGTTAACAGTGACAGACGAGATTTTCATAATATTATTGGTGAGATTGAATACAGTGTTGGTAAGTATATTCCAAACATTACAATTGCGGTAAATAATATAATAGACAATAGAACGTTAGATTCTGATATGGAATAATATTTTGACTCTTCAATGGGAATGTATTACTTTTGTTAAAGAGAAGTGATAACATAACAATATGATAGAAAATATAGTAAAAGAAATTAGTGAATTTGTGGGACATCAAGGAACCCTTGTACAGGAAGAAGATTTCGAGCAAGTACCTGTACATCATTTAACTACAAGAGATTACTCTGTAGATGGAGATGTAATTTTATACATAGGTAAAGAGGCTGTGTTCTGTGAAAGTGGAGGTAAATATCTATACAAAGAATTAGATAACTTTAAATTAAAAGAAATTTTAAATATTATATCGTAAAAAAAGGGGTAGGGGATTAAGTGCCTGCCGCCATCAGATAGAATACCTTAAACCGTTTAGGTTCCACCGATGAATATCTAATTATAGAAGATAATGAAGTGAAGTAATAAATGCCCTCGTGTTATTCTTCCCCATCATCGTACACACGACCAACACTAACAGGCATAACGAATGACATATCAAAGTTCTCTAACTTTAATTTCACACCAGCAATATCCTCACGAGTATAGATAGGTGCGAAATATGGACGACTCCTAAAAGGAACATTATCACGATTATCCCAAACATCCAATTCCTCTTCAATACGAGGTATAGAATTCTTAAGGTAATCATATTCTTTCCACTCCTCATAATCCTTTTCGGTAGGAACGAACATAACTTTACCATAGTTATCTAACTTAGATAAATCAGGGTTATTAGAATAGATATCGACGATACCGTTATCACCATCGTACTCATAACATAAGTCCCGAAGAGTATTAGTATTATGAATACCATTATCTTTCCAATTACGACCATAGGAACGAACATTACAGATGTAGAAATAACCATCTTTATAATCGTTAATTACCCAACTAATCTTGTTCTTTAATTCAACAAGTTCATTTATACTGTATTTTGATAAGTCCATTTCCATACAGCAAAGATACAAAAATATTTTAATAATCCAAGGATTTTCTTTTTTATTAAATTACTTACCCTATAAATAAATAAATAAATCAAAAAATTATAATCTGTAATATGAGTGATAGACCGAAATGTGGATGTGGTAACACATCAAATGAAGATGGGTATTGTGATGGTTCACATATGAACATAATCAAAGAAGAAGAAGAAAACTAATAACATTGAAACCCTCATCAGAAATGGTGGGGGTTTTTTAATTTAAAAAAGGGGTAGGGGATTAAGTGCTGGCCGATATCAGATAGATTACCTTTAAATCGGATTCGGTTAATCGTATAATTTTCTTCATAATATATTGTCTTTGATATTGATAAATATCTACGTTATTCTTAATGACAGGTAAAATCTTCACCATCATAGGACAGGGATAGAGGTGACCTACCAAAAAGGTCATTCATTATGTCATATAACTCTCCACAAGAAAAATATTCTCCTTCTTCAGGAATATGACCCACAAATTCAACTCTCATATATGGGTTGTCTTCTCCCTTATAAAAAGAATAAAAAATATCTGATTCTCGAATCATATCATAACTAAGTCCCTCGTATTGTGACTGAAGATATAAAACTAATTTATTATCTAATTTATCTATTTCACTTTCAACTAAATCGTCATTCACATAAGTAAACATAGGGTCTTCCATGTAACCCTGTAAGCCAACATACCGTAAAGCCTTTTCAATATGCTCACCTATATCAAACAGGTAGTCTCCATAATTTTTATCATACGTAGGTGATGGTTCAAATGTCTTATCAACATCCACATCCACATCAAATTCAAAATAAAAAGGATTAGAGTTTCTGTAACTCGTATTTCTAGTTCTACGTATCACCATTGAGTATTCAATACCCCCAAACTCATTAAACACTAAGGCATCAAGAATTTTTGTGGCTATTTCACCTTTTTGAGTCTCGGCTCTTAATTCATCATCTATATTTTTTTCTATCTCCATTTATAGTTATGTTATATGATATAAATATACGGATATATTGTATTATAGACAGTAGATAATAGACGAGGTTACAACTTTGTAACTTACAAAAAAAGGGGTAGGGGATTAAGTGCTGGCCGATATCAGATAGATTACCTTAAACCGCTTCAGTACTACTTAGATTATCAGTTACGTCTATGGATTCAAAATCGTAATCATAAGTTTCTTGGAACCAATCAGAAATTATATCCACAGCCTTATGGAATCTTATACCGAGGTGTCTCATAAAGAACTTTACCAAACCTTCGTCTATGTTTAATACGTTTCTCGGACCTTCATCATCGTCCCAACTCTCACTCCATTCAAAAAGAATAAACAACACTTCACCCGCAGGGTTAGTAAAGGCATTTACAAGGGATGACTTGGAGTATTTGTGATTATTTGTTACCACACGACCACCTCTCATTTTATCAGTAAGGTAAGTATCGACCACTCGGTCCAATTGTTCACGTGTTATTAAATATTGTTTTTTCATTATTTTATTTGTTTCCATAATTAATAATCGTCGGTAACATAAAACTCCACCATAACAAAAGAGGGGGAGATATATTTCATAACACTTCTAACTCTACGTTCAACATCGTATTCCCTTTGTTTAACGTAGAGGGAGTCGTTAAGTTTATGTTTCATAGTAACATCAATACCGACACCTGTTTTACCTTCATCGTTCTGACGAATAATAATGTTATAATCAACAATATCATCGAACTCAGGGGTCACCAAAGAATCTAATAACGTTCTAACTGTTTCGGGTGTTATATTCATAATTAATTTTAGTACGGGGATGTTATAATATACTTATCATCAACATAGAACTCCACAATAGTAAATTTAGGTGCGAGATACCTCAGAACACCCCTAATCGTTTTTTCCATTTCAGTGGTTTCATACCCTAAATCCTTACCGTGATAATACATATCTTCATAAGATTCGTAATTCAAAATAACGTCAACATTAATACCTTCGGTTGTACCATTATGTACATTATCATGGGTGGTGATTCTATAATCAACAATGGAATCTTTAAACTCAGGGGTTACCAAAGTGTCCAATAAGTTTCTAACTATTTCGGGTGTTATATTCATAATATTATATTGTATTAAACCTAAAGAATACAAAAGTGGGGGAGATATATTTTACAATGTCTCTAATGTCAGACCGTATATTAAACTTAACTTGTTCCTCGTCATCATCAAGACTATCAAAGATACCCTCAGCAAATTCAATATAAACGGTGATGGCACTATCACTATCTGTCTTCTGATAATCGACACTAATGTCAGTAATAATCTCATACCACTTCTTATTAAGTAAAGAGGTGATAAGTTTCATAATAGTATCAGAAGTTAATTCCATAGTAATAAATATAATCATTTACCAAAGTATCTACGTATAGAAAGATATATGTGTATCAAGGAATATCCCAATAAGGTAAAACCCATCATCATACCTAATCCCCTAATTATA
>TARA_R110001632_G_scaffold108472_2_pt1 | contig 16885 bp, 12 predicted proteins | sample TARA_R110001632 | Tara Oceans TARA_R110001632 (sample SAMEA4398266) | marine metagenome | biome: Polar Biome; feature: [SRF] surface water layer (ENVO:00010504); material: water (ENVO:00002006), including particulate matter (ENVO:01000060) such as... | depth 5 m
GATGCAACATGATGTATTGATTGTTTCATTTCAAAACTATCTTGAAAAAAGAAAAATAGATTTCTCCAATTCCACTACTAGCAAAAAATCTGGTTACATTAATTCTTCCTTCACTAAAGATATAGCTTACAAGAATATAATTATAGGAATGATTATTGGTCATTTTTCTATGGAAGAATATCATATGTATAATAGAAATTCTTCAGAAATACATAAAAGAATAATTAAGATTATTCAGAAAAGAATTAAGGATACTTTAATAGTACTTATTTAGAATAAAAAAAACCGCTGATTAGGGGATTCAGCGGCTTCAACAATCAACCAAAACTTCTTCATAGAAAGTCTTTTATTTTACTTCTAAAAACAATATTAATGAGTCAGAAGTTTATTTTTTTTGTTTACTAAAATAGCAATATTGTTAAACGAATATAGTGATTAATTAATTACTTGTGACGTTTTTACTAATAAATATTTGATTTATACTATTTTATAAGTAAAACACAATTTAATTATACATTTATAAAATACAAAACCGCTACAATTTCTTGTAGCGGTTTCTAACAATCAACCAAAACTTCTTATTTAGGCATTACTACACTATCAATAGCGTGAATAACACCGTTAGAAGCCTTTACGTCTGCAATAACAACTGTAGATGTATTTCCTTTTACATCAGTTAATATTACTTTTCCTTTACTAAGAGATGCGGTAAGATTTCCACCTTGTACAGTTTTTATTACAAACGTTCCTTTGTTTGCTTTTATAGCTGCTACAACATCTTTAGCGTTAAATTTTCCAGCGACAACATGGTATGTTAATATAGCTGTTAATAATTCTTTGTTTTCTGGTTTTACTAAAGTACCAACTGTTCCTTCAGGTAATTTATTAAAAGCAGCATTTGTTGGTGCAAATACAGTAAAAGGTCCTTTACTACTTAATACTTCTACTAATCCTGCGGCTTTAACAGCAGCTACTAATGTTGAGAAATCTTTATTTCCTACAGCAACACCTACTATAGTTTCTTCAGTTTTGTTTGTTTCTTTAGTTTTTTTGTCATCATTAGAATTTGTGCTAGCAAATACTGAAGTTGATAAAAATAAAGCGACTAAGGCAGTAGGAATTAATTTTTTAAAATGCATGGTTATACTTTTTTAAGTTCAATACAAATCTAGCACACATTAATTCTATTTTGTTTAATAAAATGTTAAATTAGTTAAACAAAATATTAAAACTTTCTTAAAATTAAAAAAGGTACTTGATAAGAATACGGATACTGACAAAAGCTATAAGAATAGCAGTAGCTTTTTTTAGTTGAATAGGAGAGAAATACCGATTGCTAATCCTGCTTCCTAAAATACCACCAAATAATACTGCTACTAAAAGTAGCAGCGTAAGATTCCAGTTGATAGAAAAATCAGGATTCAAATACTGGCCAACTAAACCACTCATAGAATTTAGTAGAATAAAAACACTAGCAGTAGCAGCAATTTTTTTTGGAGTATCCCATTGTGTTAAATGTAATAAAGGAGCTAAAAAAATACCACCACCAATTCCAACCATTCCGGATATAAAACCAATAATACCGCCATACGAAGCATTTTTTGTGATGCTTAAATTATTGGAAGCATCATTCTTAGAGATGATTTTTTTAGAAATCCACATGGTAATTGCAGCAAATAAAAGGGTACAACCTAACAGAATAAAAAAGAAAGTTTGACTGATGCGTAAGTATCCACCAATAAAAGCAAGCGGAACACTAAATAAAATTAACGGAAGTACTTTCTTCCAGTTGTATAGTTTTGCTTTTTGAAAGTAAATAACATTACCTGTTACTACCACAATATTACATAATAAGGAGGTCGATCTTATTTGAGTAAATGCAATTCCAGTGATCGCTAGAATTGCTAGATAACTAGATCCTCCACCAAAACCAACGGAAGAATAGAGAATAGCGATCACAAAAAATAATAAGATGATATGCCAGTTAGCAATAAAAAGATTACTTAAAATATCCAAAGTCATTTAGCGAATATAGTTTTATCTTGTCAGAAATTATTTATAATTATTTAATTTTAGTCAACGTCAAAACATACGAACTATTATGAAATCATATTGGAAAACAAACCTGAGATACTTGCTGATTTTATTGTTAATTTGGTTCTTTGTCTCATTTGGAGCGGGTATTTTATTTAGAGAATCATTAGACACTATAAGAATAGGAGGATTTAAATTAGGCTTTTGGTTTGCTCAGCAAGGAGCTATTTATGTCTTTGTTATTTTAATCTTTGTTTATATAAGGTTGATGAATAAACTGGATAAAAAACATGGATTCAATGAAGATTAAAACAGTTATAATATGAGTATTCAAACTTGGACTTGGATTCTAGTAGGAATTACATTTACCTTATATATAGGAATCGCAATTTGGTCTAGAGCATCATCAACAAAAGAGTTCTATGTTGCCGGAGGAGGAGTTTCTCCGTTAGCAAACGGATTAGCAACTGCAGCAGATTGGATGTCCGCAGCATCCTTTATCTCTATGGCTGGTATCATCTCCTTTGGAGGATATGACGGTTCTGTTTATTTAATGGGATGGACCGGTGGTTACGTTTTATTAGCGTTATTATTAGCACCTTATTTAAGGAAGTTCGGAAAATTTACGGTTCCTGATTTTATAGGAGATCGATATTATTCTAATACAGCTAGGAGTGTTGCTGTATTTTGTGCGTTGCTGGTTTCATTTACCTATGTAGCAGGTCAGATGAGAGGTGTAGGATTAGTTTTTTCTAGATTCTTAGAAGTTGATATTACTACAGGTGTTATTATAGGAATGATTATCGTTCTATTTTATGCTGTTTTAGGAGGGATGAAAGGGATTACTTACACGCAAGTAGCACAATACTGTGTCTTGATCTTTGCATTTATGGTTCCCGCTATTTTCATTTCCATACAAATGACAAACAATGCAATTCCTCAATTAGGTTTTGGTGGAGCAGATGAAAACGGAGTGTACTTATTAGACAAATTAGACCAATTACATAGAGAGTTAGGGTTTTCAGAATATACTTCAGGAAGTAAATCAACATTAGATGTTTTCTTTATTACTGCGGCTTTAATGGTTGGAACAGCTGGTTTACCTCATGTAATTGTGCGGTTTTTTACAGTCAAGAGAGTTGCTGATGCTCGTAAATCTGCAGGTTGGGCATTGTTGTTTATTGCAATATTATATACTACTGCACCAGCAATCGCAGTGTTTTCTAGAACAAATTTAATAGAAACGGTAAGCAATAAAGAATATGCGACTGTTCCAGAATGGTTTAAAAATTGGGAAGCAACAGGTTTAATTCAATTTGATGATAAAAATGGAGACGGTAAAATTCAATATGTAGGAGATCCTACACTTAATGAATTAACTGTAGATAGAGATATTATGGTATTAGCCAATCCAGAAATTGCAGGTTTACCTAATTGGGTGATTGCTTTGGTGGCGGCAGGAGGTTTAGCGGCAGCTTTATCAACAGCAGCAGGATTATTATTGGTAATATCATCGTCGGTTTCTCATGATTTAATTAAGAAAATGATCAAACCAACTATTTCAGAAAAAGGAGAACTAATTGCTGCAAGAACTGCAGCAACGGTTGCTGTATGCGTTGCTGGTTATTTTGGAATTCATCCTCCAGATTTTGTAGCCGCTACAGTTGCTTTAGCTTTTGGATTGGCAGCTGCTTCATTTTTTCCAGCGATAGTTTTAGGAATATTTAGTAAAAGAATTAATAAAGAAGGCGCAGTTGCTGGAATGGTCATAGGAATTTTACTAATGCTGTTTTATATGACCAAGTTCAAATTCGATTGGTTTGGTGGTGGAACAAAAGAAGATTGGTGGTTTGGGATTTCGCCAGAAGGGTTTGGTACTGTCGCTATGATTGTTAATTTTACTATTTCAATTATTGTATCAAAATTTACACCAGCTCCTCCAAAAGAGGTTCAAGAAATTGTTGAAAACATTAGAGTTCCTAGTGGAACAGGAAACGCTCATAATCATTAAAAAATAGGTATGTCCTTACAAATAAAATCACTCGAAGAGTACAGAGAAGCGTATCAAAAAAGTGTAGAAAATCCATCCAAATTTTGGGATGAAGTAGCCAACGAATTCTTTTGGAGAACAAAATGGACAAAGACCTTAGAATACGACTGGACAGTTCCAGAAACCAAATGGTTTTTAGGTGGTAAACTAAACATCACAGAAAATGCATTGGATAGACATTTGTCTACACGGGGAGATCAAGTAGCTTTAATATGTGAGCCTAATAGTCCAGATGAAGAAACACAATATGTTACTTATAAAGAATTGCATTCTAAGGTTTGTGCTTTTGCAAACGTTCTGAAAAAGAATGGAGCAAAAAAAGGAGACAGAATTTGTATCTACATGCCAATGATTTTAGAGCTTTCTGTAGCAATTTTGGCATGTGCTAGAATTGGAGCAATTCATTCTGTTGTATTTGCAGGGTTTTCATCAACAGCGGTGGCTGCAAGAATTAATGATGCAACTTGTTCAATTTTATTGACTGCAGATGGTGGTTATAGAGGTGATAAAATTACCCCATTAAAGGATATAGCTGATGAAGCACTAAAAAACTGCCCATCAATTGTAAAGTCAATTGTGTTTCAAAGAACACATCAAGATATTACATGGAATCCATCAATAGATGTTTGGTGGCATGAAGAGCTTAAAAGTGTAGATGATATTTGTCCTGCTGAAATCATGGATTCTGAAGACATGTTGTTTATTTTATATACATCCGGTTCTACAGGAAAACCAAAAGGAATGGTTCATACTTGTGGCGGTTATATGATTTATGCAACCTATTCTTTTCAAAATGTTTTTCAATATAAAGAAGGAGATATTTATTGGTGTTCAGCAGATATTGGTTGGATTACTGGCCATAGTTATATTTTGTACGGACCATTAATTTCTGGTGCAACTAGTATTTTGTTTGAAGGGGTTCCGAGTTATCCAGACTATGGTCGTTTTTGGCAAGTGTGTGAAAAACACAAAGTAAATCAATTTTATACAGCACCAACGGCAATTAGAGCTTTGGCAAAACACCCTACATCATTTATTGATACATATGATTTAAGCAGTTTAAAAGTTTTAGGAACTGTAGGTGAACCAATCAACGAAGAAGCTTGGCATTGGTATGATGACAATATTGGAAAAAATAAATGTCCGATTGTTGATACTTGGTTTCAAACTGAAAACGGAGGAATCATGATTACATCAATAGCCGGAATTACGGAAAGTAAACCAACCTTTGCAACACTTCCTTTACCTGGAATTCAACCTGTATTAATGGATGAAAATTCAAATGAAATTGAGAAAGTAGAAGCGGAAGGTATTTTAGCGATCAAACATCCTTGGCCTTCTATTGCTAGGACTATTTATGGGGATCATGAACGCTATAAAAACGTTTATTTTTCTGCCTATAAAAATCACTATTTTCCTGGTGATGGTGCTTTACGAGATGAAAGAGGGAATTATAGAATAACAGGTAGAGTAGATGATGTTGTGATTGTATCTGGACATAATTTAGGAACCGCTCCTATAGAAAACGCCATTAACGAACATGAAAAAATTGTAGAAAGTGCTGTGGTTGGATTTCCGCATGATATTAAAGGAAATGCCCTATATGCTTATGTGATTACCTATGATGGAGTAGAAGAAACAGATGAATTAGCAAAAGAAATAAGAGAAGTTGTTGCTAATACAATTGGACCTATTGCAAAACCAGATATCATTCAGTTTGTGAAAGGATTACCAAAAACGCGTTCTGGAAAAATTATGCGGAGAATTTTGAGAAAAATAGCTTCAAATGAATCGGATAGTTTGGGAGATGTTTCAACTTTATTAAATCCAGAGGTAGTAAAAGACATCATAAAAAATAAAATATAGTATTTGTCAAAATCATATTGTCACTAGTTTGTTAATATGTCATACATCACTTGGTTGGCATATAAATTGACCAATCTTTATTACTTACAAACAGAATAAATTTCATGCAACACTATAAAGAGTCTAAAGACGATAAAAAGAAATCTAAAGTTACCATCATAAAAGCATTTAAAACAATTATTTGGCCAAGGCGTAATTTGGTGTTTCTTGGATTGTTTTTGATAGTAATTAGTAGACTGGCAGGATTTGTACTGCCTTTAAAATCCAAAGAATTATTAGATGAAATAGTCCCAAATAAAGACATGGATTCTCTGTATAGCCTTTTATGGATTGTTGGTGTAGCTTTATTGATACAAGCAATTACGTCATTCTTATTGACACGAATTTTAAGTGTACAAGCACAATATTTGATCTCAGAATTACGAGCTCAAGTTCAAAAGAAAGTGCTGTCATTGCCCATTAGTTTTTTTGATAATACAAAATCTGGAGCCTTGGTTTCTAGAATTATGAGTGATGTTGAAGGTGTTCGTAATTTAATTGGAACTGGGTTAGTGCAATTAGTAGGTGGGACAATTACTGCCATAATTTCGCTTGTGTTGTTAATTCAAATTAATGCATGGATGACATTATTTGTCTTTCTTCCTGTTACTATTTTTGGAGTAGTGGCTTTAAAAGCATTTAAATATATCCGTCCAATTTTTAGAAATAGAGGGAAAATAAATGCAGATGTTAAAGGAAGATTAACAGAAACATTAGCAGGTGTTCGAGTGATAAAGGCTTTTAATGCAGAAGATCAAGAAAATGAAACTTTTGAAAAAGGAGTCGATTTACTATTTCAAAATGTAAAAAAGAGTTTGACAGCTACTGCTATCATGACAAGTTCATCAACCTTTTTATTAGGATTAGCCTCCGTTGGAATTATGGGAATAGGGGGGTATTATATGACGCAAGGAGAAATGACAACTGGAGACTTTCTATTATTTACTTTATTACTTGGTTTTATGATTGCGCCTATTGTTCAGATGAGTAATATTGGAAGTCAGTTAACAGAAGCGTTAGCAGGTTTAGATAGAACAGAGGAGTTAATGAATATGGAAGCCGAAGAAGATGATAAAGAAAGAACTGTGGTTTTAGAAGATGTGAAAGGAGATCTTGTTTTTGACAATGTATCCTTTTCTTATGAAGAAGGAAAAGAAGTACTGCATCATATTAATTTTCATGCACCTTCAGGTTCTGTAATCGCTTTGGTTGGAAGTTCTGGTTCTGGAAAATCTACTATTGCAGGTTTATCAGCCACATTTTTAAATCCTAAATCAGGAAAAATCACCATAGACAATCAAGACATGTCAAAAGTAAAACTGTCTAGTTATAGAAAACATTTGGGTGTTGTTTTACAAGATGAATTTTTATTTGAAGGAACCATCAAAGAAAATATCCTTTTCCCAAGACCTAACGCTACTGAGGCTGAATTACAAAATGCTGTAAAAGCAGCATATGTAAATGAATTTACAGATAGATTTGATGACGGTCTAGACACCTTAATTGGTGAAAGAGGCGTGAAGCTCTCTGGAGGACAAAGACAGCGTTTGGCAATTGCAAGAGCTATTTTAGCTGATCCAAAAATTATTATCCTAGATGAAGCAACGTCTAGTTTAGATACAGAAAGTGAATCTTTGATTCAGAAAAGTTTATCAGAATTAGTAAAAGATAGAACGACCATTGTAATTGCTCACAGGTTAAGTACTATTAAGCAAGCAGATCAAATTTTAGTGATTGAGGCTGGAAATATTGCCGAAAGAGGAACGCATGATGAATTGATTGAAGCCAAAGGCCGATATTTTGATTTATATACCTATCAAGCAAAAATTTAAAGAGTAGAAAGATTATATTTGTAAGTAGCTTTTTGTAAAAGCGACCGAACCAATTATTAAAGCTAAATTCATGAAAAAATTATCAATACTTTTTATTGTTGCTATCATGGCAGTTTCTTGTAAAACAGAACCAAAACCTGAACCTAAAAAGGTAGAGAAATTTCCTAAAGTTTTAGGGAAAATATTTCAAAAACATGGTGGTATTGATACTTGGAGAAAAACAAAAACAATTTCCTTTAATAAAGGAGAAGAATCTCATACAGCAGATTTAAATTCAAGAAAAACAATCATTATTTCTCCTGAATATTCAATGGGATTTAATGGAAAGGATATCTGGCTTTTTGAAAAAGACTCTGGTACTTACAAAGGAAATACATCATTCTATTATAACTTATTTTTCTATTTCTACGCAATGCCTTTTGTGTTGGCTGATGATGGAATTATCTATGAAGATGCAGCTCCTGTGGTGTTTGAAGGAAAAGAATATCCTGGAATTAAAGTTTCCTACGAAGCTAATATTGGAACGTCTCCGGATGATAATTACATTATTTATTATAATAAAGAAACCTTCCAAATGGAATGGTTAGCCTACACTGTTACATTTAATTCTAAAGAACCATCCGATAAATATAATATTATTCGATATAATAATTGGGAAGATGTAAATGGATTACAATTGCCAAAATCTATTACTTGGTATAAAAAAGATGATAAAGGGCAGCCAACAGAACCTGCCAGACCAGCAACAGAATTTACCTATCCATTAGTTAGTGATATTCAATTAGATGATTTATTTTTTGAAAAGGCGACAGTAGAGAAGATGTGATTTTAAGCTTTTAGAATTGCTTCATAAATAAAATCGTAATAGTTATTAATGTTTGGTACTGTAAAAGAACCATGTTTTGTAACATCTTTTAAAATACTAAGATCAAAGATTTGAAGATCATCAACTTCACTGATTTGTCTTGTGAGTTTTGAAACTGGTACATTTAGTTTGCAAATAAATAGATGTTTGAATTCATTGTCTAGAATTCCGTTTGGATGAATAATTTCATCTTTTCGTACCCCAATCTTCGTTAACTCATTTTCAGAAATCGTTAATCCTATTTCTTCTTTTACTTCTCTTATCGCTGAGGTTTCAATTTTTTCACCAGCACCAATATGTCCGGCTACAGAAACATCCCAAAGATTAGGAAATACTTTTTTGATAGAAGCTCTTTTTTGCAATAAGACTTTTCTATCCTCTGTATAGAACCAAACATGTGTTGTAGCGTGATATAAACCTTCTTTGTGGGCAATAGATTTTAAACAAGCTTTTCCTGTAGGCTTTCCTTTAGAATCTAAGATGTCTATCAACTCATCCATTACAATTAATTCATGGCAGTTTTTATACAAGTTACTAAAGCTGTAAAATCTTCTTTTGTATTGTATAAGTGACAAGAGAGTCTAATATAGCTTCCTCGAAATGAAATAAAAATATTAGCGACTTGTAATGCTGTCTTTAGTTTTTCAACATTTACAGTGTCAGGGAGTTTTACACCAAATAAATGATGTGTTCTATCTTCAGGTTTTTCAATAAAACAATCTATATCTTGTAATTCTAAGACGGCTTCTTTTGTGATTTCTTTACAATATTTTTGTATAGCTTCAGGAGTCCATTTTATAACCTGTTGTAATGCTGCAACTTGCATTTTTACATGAATAAAACTTGCATGTTCACCTACAGAATACCTATTTGCTAATGGTTTGTATGTAGATTCATAATTGGTTAAACCACTCATTTTTTCACTGTGTAATCTGTTTGACCAGTTTTCTTCTAAGGGAATTCCGTTGTCAAAGTACTCACCGAAATATCCATAACCACAACCATAGGGGCCAAATAACCATTTATAACCTGCACATATTAATGCATCTGGATTAATTTCTTTCACAGAAAATGGAAAAGCACCAACAGACTGACTTCCATCTACAATTAATAAGGAAGAGTGTTTAGTAGTTTTCTCACGGATTGCTTTTAAATTGAATAATGTTCCGTTTGCCCAATGAATATTCCCTAAAGTAACAACCGCTGTCTTTTCTGAAATGGCACTTAAAATGGCTTCGTTCCATTTTTTTCCTTGATTGATTTCTGCTGTTGGTCGTTTTGCAACTACAATTTTTGCATTATATTTTTTTGCCAATCGTTCCCATACATAATAGTTGCTTGGAAATTGTTCTTCTACCAAAAGGATTTCATCACCTTTTTGTAAAGTGATATTGTTTGCAACTGTAGACATTCCATAGGAAACAGAAGGAATATTGGCAATTCTATTGTAATCTTCTACATCGATTAGTGTAGCAAACAGTTTTTTGAGTTCCTTAATAGGTTCAAAATAATGATCGGTTACAATTTGATAAGGATGACTTTTCTCTAAAACAGCTGAAATTCCTGCTTGTTCAATCGCCTTGAAAGAAGGCGATTGACTTGCAATATTTAAATAGTTGATATCTTCAGGGATATCAAAAAGCTGTTTTTGGTTTTCTAACATGGTTTAATCAAAATAAGAAAATGTTTCATCACCTTTAATTTTAAGTAAAGTTTCATAAATTAATTTAATCACATTTTCTACATCATCTCTATGAACCATTTCAACAGTTGTATGCATATAACGAAGCGGTAAAGAAATTAAAGCAGAAGCAACTCCGCCATTACTATAGGCAAAAGCATCTGTATCTGTTCCGGTTGCTCTAGATAATGCAGAACGTTGAAAAGGAATCTTTTTTTCTTCAGCAGTTTCAGTAATTAAGTCTCTTAGCTTTTGTTGTACAGCAGGTGCGTACGCAATTACTGGTCCATCACCGTTTTTGATTGCACCTTGTTTTTTCTGCTCAATCATTGGAGTAGTGGTGTCATGAGTAACATCGGTTACTATAGCAACGTTAGGTTTAATGGTATGACTAATCATTTCAGCACCACGTAACCCTATTTCTTCTTGTACAGAATTAGTAATATACAATCCGAATGGAAGTTCTTTTTTGTTTTCATGTAAAAGACGAGCAACTTCAGCAATCATAAATCCACCCATTCTATTGTCTAAAGCTCTACATACAAAATTTGATTCATTTAAAATGTGAAATTCATCTGGGTATGTAATGACACATCCAACATGAACTCCTAGTTTTTCAACTTCTTCTTTAGTTTTGCATCCACAATCGATAAAAATAGTATCTGGTTTTGGAGCTTCCTCTTTTACTTTATCTCTTACGTGTATTGCTGGCCATCCGAAAACACCTTTTACAATTCCCTTTTTTGTATGAATATTTACAATTTTACTAGGTGCTATTTGATGATCACTTCCACCATTTCTAATCACATAGATTAAACCATTATCAGAAATATAATTTACATACCAAGATATTTCATCAGCATGACCTTCTATAACTACTTTATATTTTGCTTCTGGATTAATAACTGCAACAGCGCTCCCGTAGGTATCTGTAATAAATTCATCGACATATGGCTTTAAATACTCCATCCAAATTTTCTGACCTTCCCATTCATAACCAGTAGGAGCAGCGTTATTTAAATATTTCTCTAAAAATGAAATTGATGTATCTGTTAAAATTGATTTATTTGACATGTTTGATATTTATTTAGAGTAAAAATAAAACGATTTTTTAGTCTTTTTAAAAAATCATCTGAAAACTTGTAACAAAAGTTGTTAATTGCATTCTAATTCAACAAGTAAACTCAACATAAAACCAACAGAATGAAGTTAGTAATCAAAAATTTAACAAAAACATACAAGAATGGCGTAAAAGCTGTTGATGATTTAAGTATCGAAATCGGAACAGGAATGTTTGGGCTTTTAGGTCCAAATGGTGCCGGGAAATCATCTTTAATGAGAACAATAGCAACCTTACAGAGTCCAGATTCTGGTTCAGTTATGTTTGGAGACATTAATGTTTTAGAAGATAAAATGTCTTTGCGTAAAGTGTTAGGGTATTTACCACAGTCTTTTGGAGTATATCCAAAAATGTCTGCGGAAGATTTGTTAGATTATTTTGCTACTTTAAAAGGAATTTCTAAAAAAGAGGATAGAATTAAATTGGTAAAAGAAGTTTTAGAGATTACCAATTTATATGAGGTAAGACATAAGCATGTTGCTGGTTATTCTGGCGGAATGAAACAACGTTTTGGAATTGCACAGCTACTCTTGAATAATCCAAAATTAATTATTGTAGATGAGCCAACTGCTGGTTTAGACCCTGCAGAAAGACATCGGTTTTTAAATGTTTTAAGAGAAGTAGGTACCAACAGTACAGTTATTTTTTCTACGCATATTGTTGAAGATGTTAAAGAGTTGTGTAATGAAATGGCAATCTTAAACGGAGGAAGAATTTTAAAACATACCACACCACAAGAAGCTACAAAAGAAATTGAAGGCACCATATGGACGAAAATAATCTCAAGAGATGATTTAGAAGGAGTAGAAGCAAACTACAATCTACTGTCTTCTAACTACAATCAAGATAATACGTTAAATGTTCGCGTGCATGCTGATGAAAAACCAGGTGAAGGATTTGTAAAATCTGACCCACAATTAGATGATGTGTACTTTATAGCATTAAAAGAAGATGAACCAGTAGTAGCTTAAAAGTCTTAAAGCTGAATGTTAGAAAGTAAAAATCTAACAATAAAAAATCTATTCATCTAACAATCTAAACATCAAAAAAATGTTTTCTACAATATTCAAACAAGAATTAAAATACTGGTTTAAGAAACCCGCATTTTATATTTATGCAGTAATTTTCTTTTTACTGTCATTATTCTTTTCAGCAGCAACTGCTGGGGTTTTCGATTCTATAACAGTTACAACAGGTTCTGCCTTAACTGTAAACTCACCAATAGGATTGTCAAATTTATTTAACGGACTAAGTACACTTATTTTCTTTTTATTTCCCTCTATAATTGGAGTTTCTATTTATAGAGATTATAAGAGTGAAATGCATACGATTTTGTATTCTTATCCTTTTACCAAAGCAAATTACTTGTTTGCCAAGTTTTTTAGTTCCATTCTTGTCGTTACATTAATTGTATCAACTATTGGGTTAGGAATTGGGTTAGGTTTTAGAATGCCAGGAACAAATTCAGAAATTGTTGGGTCTTTTAATTTGATGAGTTATTTACAAACCTATCTCATCTTTATTTTACCAAATATTTTATTCTTTGGCGCTATTGTTTTTGCAGTTGTTGCATTTACAAGAAATATTGCAGCAGGTTTTATAACAGTCATTATCATCATGTTTGGTCAAGGGCTGTTAGAAAGTTTACTTACCGACCCAGAAAATAGAACACTTGCAGCAATTTTAGATCCTTTTGGTGGAGCTTCAACAAGATATTACACACAATATTGGACAGTTTCTGAGCAAAACGAATTAGCAATCCCTATTAAAGAAATGATTATTTACAATCGTTTGTTATGGTTAGGAGTTGGTGTTTTTGTTTTCGGATTGGTCTTTAAATTTTTTACTTTTAGTCAAAATGCGTTTTCTTTTTCATTTGGAAAGAAAAAACCTGAACGTGCAATAAAATCTAATTTTGGAGGGATTACTAGAATCAACTTGCCAAAGGTTGGATATGATTTTTCTTTTCTTCAGAATATAAAAACTACCTGGAGACTCTCTAATATCGATTTTAAATACATTATTAAAAGCTGGCCTTTTATAAGTATTGTTTTAGTTGGATTGATTTTTATTCTAATTGGTTTATCGGAAGTAGGCGATTTATTTGGTACAGCAACTTTGCCACTAACTTGGAAAATGCTAAATGGAGGCGCAGCATTTACTGTTTCTATCAATATTTGTACATTTTTATATGCAGGGATGTTGGTACAAAGAGCCAAAACAGCAAGAGCAAATCATATCATTGATGCAACTCCAATTCCTAATTGGTCTTTATTAGTGTCAAAATTAATTGCGTTGATAAAAATGCAATTGGTTTTATTGACTATCATTATGATTTCAGGAATGATCTTCCAAATTTACAAAGGGTATTATAATTTCGAAATAGGTCATTATATATATGAATTGTATGCTTTAAGATTCATCAACTATTTAATTTGGGCATTATTGGCATTATTTATTCAAACATTAATTGGTAACGCCTATGTTGGTTTGTTTGTTTTATTGGTACTTTCAATAGGTATTCCGTTATTAACTTTTGCAGGTGTAGAGCAACCTATTCTTAAATATAATGAAGGACCCGGTTTTAGTTATTCTGATATGAATGGTTATGGTATCAGTGGAGTTCGTTATTTTATCTATAAGTTCTACTGGCTTTTATTCGGAATAGTCTTACTAATTACATCCGCTTTATTTTGGGTTCGGGGAATTCCGAATTCATTCAGAGAAAGATTATCTCTGGCGGGTAAAAGATTTAAAGGAATCACAGCTATTGGTTTTATTTCCTTTTTAGTAGGTTTTTTGTTCTTAGGGTTTTCTATTTACAAAGAAAACAATATAGATAATACGAGAACTTCTTCAAAAGAAAGAGAAGAATTACGTGTAAAATGGGAGAAAGATTATAAGAAGTTCGAAAATTATGCACAACCAAGAATTATTGCGGTAAATGCAGAAATGCATATTTATCCGAAGAAAAGAAACTTTGAAACTTCTGGACTAATAACAATGGTGAATAAATCTGGAGTTGCTATTGATAGTATTTTCTTAAACCACAACGGATATCCAAGTACTTTTAAATTTAGTCTAGAAAACAAATTGGTTTTAGAAGATACAGTTCAGAATTTTGATATTTATAAGTTTGATCAGAAAATTCAACCCGGAGATACATTAACTTTAGCTGTAACTGTAAAAAATGAACCAAATACAACTTTAAGAAATAATTCTCCAGTCATTGAAAACGGAACATTTTTAAGAAGTGGGATTTTTCCAACTTTTGGATACTCTTCTGGTCAGGAATTAAGAGATAATAAAACACGTAAAAAATTCGGTTTAGAGCCAAACGATTTACGTCCTCATCCATCAGATTCTACAGCCTTAGGGAATACATATGTCAGAAAAGATTCAGATTGGATCAATTTTGAAGCAACCGTTTCTACCTCCGAAGATCAAATTGCAATTACTCCAGGGTATTTGCAAAAAGAATGGGTAAAAGAGGGTAGAAGATATTTCCATTATAAAATGGATAGTAAAATGTTAAATTATTTTGCCTTTAACTCAGCTCGTTATGAAGTGAAAAAAGAAATGCATAATGATATTAGTTTAGAAATCTATTATCATAAAGGCCATGAATTCAATTTAGACAGAATGATGTCAGGTATGAAAGCTTCATTAGATTATAATTCTAAAAACTTTAGTCCATATCAACACAAACAAGTTAGAATTATAGAGTTTCCAAAGACAGCAGGAAGCTTTGCTGAATCTTTTCCGAATACAATTCCGTTTTCAGAAAGTATTGGTTTTATTGCTGATGTAGACGATTCTGGAGAAAGTGGCGTAGATTACCCGTTTGCAGTAACCGTTCACGAAGTTGCACATCAGTGGTGGGCACATCAAGTAATTGGCGCAGATGTCTTAGGAGCGACAATGTTATCAGAAAGTATGTCTGAATATGTTTCTTTAAAGGTTTTAGAACATCAGCAAGGGAAATCTGAAATGCGTAAATTTTTAAAGAAAGCATTAGATGATTATCTATTAAGGAGAACCTTAGAAAGAAAACGTGAAAATGCATTGATGTATAATGACGGACAAGGATATATTCGTTATCAAAAAGGATCTTTGGTTTTTTATGCTTTAAGTGATTATATAGGTGAGAAAACCTTGAATAATGCTTTAATGAAATATGTAGAAAAAGTACAATTCCAAGAAGCTCCTTATACAACCTCAATAGATATGGTGAATCATATTAGAGAAGTTACACCAGATTCGTTACAATATGTAATTAAAGACATGTTTGAGACGATTACATTATATAGGAATCGAATTGTGGATGCAAAAACTACCGAATTAGACAACGGAAAATATCAGGTAGATATTGAGTTTGAAGTTTCTAAATATAGAAATGATGAAAAAGGGAAGAGGTATTATGGCGAAAAAATTGGCGACACCTTGTCTTATAAAACAGAGAAGATGAAAAAACCGATTTTGTCAGTTCCTTTAGCTGACTATATCGATATTGGCATATTTACGGAAGAAGAAGTGGATGGTAAAAAGAAAGAAGTTGCCTTGTATTTCAAGAAACATAAAATCACTACAATTAATAATAAGATAACTATTATCGTTGATAAAAAACCAACTGAAGTAGGAGTAGACCCTTACAATAAGTTAATTGATACTCAGTCGGACGATAATAGAAGAAAGATTTAGAGTAAAGAAAAGTATATTAATAAAAAACTCATGATACTATTCATGAGTTTTTTATGTTAAACTAAATAATAAAAAGTATCAGAATAAGTATATTTACATGTCAATCCAGATAGCTTTGAAAAAAATAAGTTTCATACTAATTTTATTAATTTCCAATTTTGTGTATTCACAGAAGAAGGATTCAATCCCTCTAGAGTTAGAAGATTATATTTTAATTAAAACTGGAGATACATTAACGATAGGCTTAGAAGAATTTTCGGTACTCCCTAAACATCAATTTAAGTCATCTATTGATGCTAGATATTATTATTGGTTCCAGAGAAAAGTTTATAAAGCGTATCCATATGCAAAACTTGCTTCACAAAGATTAGACTCCTTAAATGCAAGATTAAAAAGAATAAAAACGAAGAGAGGGAAAAGAAGATACACCAAACGGGCCCAAAAATATCTTGAAGGTGAGTTTACGGCTCAATTAAAAAAGATGACTAGAACAGAAGGAAGAATACTAATTAAGCTAATACATCGGCAAACAGGTAAAACAACTTTTGAGAATATTAGAACATTAAGAAGTGGTTGGAAAGCTTTTTGGTATAACACAACAGCTAATTTTTTTAAGCTATCCTTAAAAACAAAATATCTTCCGGAGTCAGTAAATGAAGACTATTTAATAGAAGATGTACTACAAAGAGCTTTTATT
>TARA_R110001632_G_scaffold47551_5_pt1 | contig 16829 bp, 15 predicted proteins | sample TARA_R110001632 | Tara Oceans TARA_R110001632 (sample SAMEA4398266) | marine metagenome | biome: Polar Biome; feature: [SRF] surface water layer (ENVO:00010504); material: water (ENVO:00002006), including particulate matter (ENVO:01000060) such as... | depth 5 m
ACCTTTAATTTTAGCTTTCTCTTCTACTTCTTTTCCAGCAGTTATCGTCGGCACTAAATAAGCATCATATTTCTTCATTAACTCCATTGTTTCATCACTCATATAAGTTCCGTGTTCAATAGTTTTAACACCTCCAATTATTGCACGTCTCATTCCTTCATCTCCATGAGCATGAGCAGCCACATGCATTCCGTAATCTTTTGCTGTATCGCAAATTGCTTTTATTTCTTCAATTGTAAATTGAGGGTTATCTCCGCTTTTAGCAACACTTAAAACACCACCTGTTGCAGTAATTTTAATACAATCTGCTCCATTTTTATACCGCTGTCTTACTGCTTTCTTTGCGTCTTCAACACTATTTACAACACCTTCTTTTGGCCCTGGATCTCCAATTATTTTTCGACTACTTCCGTTTGTTGGATCTGCATGTCCGCCTGTTGTCGCTAAAGATTTACCTGCTGTAAAAACCCGTGGCCCAACTACTTTACCTGAAGCGATTGCCTTTTTTACTGAAATATTAACACCTGTACCTCCTAAATCTCTTACTGTTGTAAAACCAGACATCAAAGTTGCCTTAGCATAGACTGTTGAATTGAAAGCAATATCTGCTTCATTTAAAATATATCTTTCCAATCTAGTTTTTGGATTAAACTCTTGCTCTATATGAACATGCATATCAATTAAACCCGGCATGACAACCTTATCTTTTAAATTGACAACTTTATCAAGCTTGTTTCTAGGGTGAACATATCCATCAAAAATTTCAATTATCTTATTTTCATGAACAACTATTGTTTTCTTAGATTCAATTTTTCCAGTTTCAACATTCAATAATTTTCCGCAAAGTATATAGGTGTTTTGTGCTATTAGTCCTTGAATTGAAAAGAAAAGAATACTTAGTAGTAAGAGTTTTTTCATAATGAATAAATTTAAAATGTTAGAACAAAACTCTTTTCAAATTTTTAAAAAGTTTCTGTATCTGTTGGATATACTATTATTATTTTAGTGAAAAATGATTATTAATAATTTTTATTTGAGTTGGTTATAAATGTATAAAAAAATACCTAGATTAGTCGTGATAAATAGTTTTCACACATGAAAAAAGTAATAATTACAGGAACTAGTAGAGGGATCGGCTTTGAACTAGCGCAACAGTTTGCTAGACATAACTTTAAAGTATTGGCTCTTTCTAGAAATGAAGAACCATTACAAAATTTAGATGTAAAGAATATCACAACATTGTCTGTTGATGTTTGTAAACAAGACGATTTAGAAAAAGTAAAAAAGTTTATTTCTTCTGAATGGAACGAAGTAGATATTCTTATTCATAACGCTGGTTTTTTAATTCACAAACCTTTTACAGAATTAACGAAACAAGATTTTCTAAAAGTGTATGATGTCAATGTTTTTGGTGTTGCCGAATTAACTCAAGTATGCATTCCATATTTAAAAAAAGGAAGTCATGTGGTTACAATTAGTAGTATGGGCGGAATTCAAGGTAGTTTAAAATTTCCAGGGTTAGCAGCATATAGCTCAGCTAAAGGCGCAGTAATTACACTTTCTGAATTATTAGCCGAAGAGTATAAAGAACAAGAAATTGCATTTAATGTATTAGCTTTAGGTGCTGTACAAACTGAAATGTTAGCAGAGGCTTTTCCAGATTACCAAGCTCCTTTGCAAGCAAATGAAATGGCAGATTATATTTATAATTTTGCAACTACTGCCAACAAATTTTATAATGGTAAAGTGCTACAAGTTTCAAATTCGACACCCTAGGTTTCTATTCTAGAATTATTTTTTTTGTAATATATTTATTTCCGTTTCTAACTTTTATAAGATAGATTCCTGAAGTTAGATTCGCTAAAGAAATAGATTCTTCAAATCGTAAAGTAGATTTACTGAAATACTCTCTTTTCACCTTTCGCCCTTGAATATCATATAAGAGTATCTCTACCTCATCAGAATCATTCATCGTAAAATGTAGGTTCAGTAATCCTTTTACAGGATTAGGATACATCTTAAAGCCCTCTAAGGCCAGATCATTAATAGAAGCCGTTGCTTCTTCTATGGTAAAATCAATGGAGTTTACATTATAAAAAATATTGTCTGCAGCTTCTACCATAATACGCGCTGTTAGCGTTGGATTATTCGGTATAATAACATCTTGTGATCCGTCGTTAGGTGTGTTTGCTAAAATTGTGATAGGAAAGGTAAGTCCTCCATCTGTAGATAATTTTATAGTTACCAATGAACAACTAATTGGAGCAACATCGGTTGTACCCTTATTCCACGTAATTGTTTCTGTAGTTCCTGCTTCCCATACTACAGCAGAATTTGGAACTGCAACTGTAAATGAATCTGCATCTGTTACTGTTACTTTTATATCACTTCTAGCACTTGCGCCTCCGCCTGGATTATTATCTCTTACGGTTAAAGCAAAATCTAGCTCTCTAGCAACAGCTGGTAATACTTCCCAAGTTGTTGAAGTGTTTCCTGCAATAATAGTTGACAATGCTGGCATATACCTATTTGGTGATGTTTTAGAAGATATAGAACGAAACATTGGCCCACCAGTATTAGTAGACAATGGTGGCATCGTTGCAATTTCATTATCTACTTGTTCCCAATTGTAAGTAAGACTAGCGGTTCCGTCTGCATCTGAAGCAACGCCTCTTAATACAAACGGTGTAGATTTAGGAATTGAAACATCTAAACCTGCATCTGCTGTTGGTATTGCGTTTCCTGTATTTGTTTCTACTGCACAAGTAGCGGTAGTTTGTATTCTATTCCACATTTCATTGATACTAATAATACTAAAATGATCGTCACTATTGCTTTGCACATTTGGGCTACAAATTCCGGCATACGCCATGATAGTAGAACCGCTTCCTGGCTCTACTGCAGTGCTAGAACTTCGATTTCCATTACAACTATTATTGAAAGTATGATTAGCTCCAAATTGGTGTCCAATTTCATGAGCAACATAATCTATGTCAAAAGGATCGTTGGTAGGGAAATTTGTACCGGTGACACCTCTTGCTTTTGATCCACTAAAACAAACTACTCCTAAACCAGCAACTCCACCGCCACCTGTACTAAAAACGTGACCAATATCATAATTAGCAGAACCAATTTCAGTATCACATTTTGTCTGATTCTGACTAAGAAGTGCAACAGCATCGCTGTTAGAAAATCCATCAGTAGCTGCATCTAAAAAAATAATTAAATCATTGTTGGCAACGATTTCCATTTTAACACCTAAATCTATTTCATAAACACCATTTACACGATTCATGGTAGTATTCATCGCTGATAATACTGCCGCTTTCTTAACTTCATCAGTAGCTCCTGAACCAACTCCTTGTTGACTTAAATGAAACTGGGAATACTCTGCTGTAGCAGCTAAAGCTAGACGAAAGGTTCTTAACTTTCCATCATCAGCATTCTTTTGAACATCTTGAGATTGATATTTATTAGTGATAACGCTAGAATCTAATTCACACTTAAAATCATTTTCATCTTTGGTTAAATCTTTCCTTCGATAAACTATATATTCTTTGTTATCTTTTGTTTGCGGGTCTATGTATACTGTACTCCTATTTCCAGATAAAATAATGGCATGAAATCCATTAGTTCCAAAATCGATTTTTGCAATTGCAGTTGGATCATCTATCCCATATCCCGTATATGATTTAATCATTGGGAATTTTGCTGATAATATTGGATCAAAATTTGAAGATTCTTTGACAATGAACTTTTGCAAATCACCTTCTGAAGTTGGAAGCTTAATTTCAAGTCCATTACTCTTACTACTTAGAATCGAGATAAAGTCTTTTAAATTAAGGTTGTATATTTCAAATTTCTGTGGAATTGACTTTCTGAAATATTGATCTTTTGTAACTATCTTGGTATTTGTAGCTTCTTTTTTACTCCAAAGCTGTTGAGCAAATGATTGACCAATCATAAAAAGCAAAAAAAAGGTAAACAGAATTTTTCTCATAATATGATAAATAATAACTTGATTTTACTTTAATTTGTTTTGATGAGTAAATATATTGATAAAAAACAACCTCCACTAATTTTATAAATTTCACAAAATCTTTCTCATGTAGTAATAGTCGAAATTTAAGCTTCATAATAACAATAAAACTGAAAAAAATACTGTTATTTTTGTAGGATGAAAGATTCGATTGATTACGGAAATTTTTTACCTGAGAAAGCTGTTTTTCTTGTTGATGACCTAATTAATTCTAATAACTTTCAGTTAAAGATTGTAAATCAGCGCTTGACTAAACATGGCGATTTTAGAAAGCTTCCCAATGGGAGATTTCAGATTACTATTAATAACAATTTAAATCCATATCAGTTTTTATTAACCTTAGTTCATGAGATCGCTCATCATATAACTTATAATAAATACGGAAGGGTTCAGCCTCACGGAAAAGAATGGAAACAAACATTTCAACATTTAATGTTACCTTTTCTTCATCCAAGCATTTATCCCTCTGAAATTTTAGCTCCCTTGGCTCATTATTTAAAAAACCCAAAGGCAAGTACAGATAGTGATGTGAAATTATCGTTAGCTTTAAAAGAAAATACTGCAGAAAGCGGAAAGAGTTTTATCTTTGAACTCGATATAAATACCCTTTTTCTTTTTAAGAACAAATTATACAAAAAAGGAACTAAGAGAAAAACTAGGTACGAGTGTTTACAACTAGAAAATAAACGCGTGTATCTTTTCAATCAAAATGCAGAAGTAATCCTTTCAAAGGATTAAAATGATTAAAAATAAAATATGAAGAACACTAATTATTATGCCGTAATAATGGCCGGTGGAGTTGGATCAAGATTTTGGCCAATGAGTACACAAGAATTTCCAAAACAATTTCATGATATGTTAGGAAAAGGTCAGTCTTTAATTCAAAGAACATTTGATCGGATTAATGAATTAGTTCCTGCTGAAAATATTTTGATTGCTACCAATGAGAAATATGAAGAATTAGTATTAACTCAACTTCCAAAAACTACTAAAAGTCAGCTTTTATTAGAACCAACAATGAGAAATACTGCTCCTTGTATTTTGTATGCTGCTTTAAAAGTGTATGATCAAAATCCAGATGCAGTGATGTTAATCGCTCCTTCTGATCACTGGATTGACAATGAAGAAGAGTTCTCCAGAAATATTGAAACTTCATTTGAAGCCTGTTCAAAAAAAGATATTTTAATGACTTTAGGTATTCAACCAGATTCACCAAATACTGGTTACGGATATATTCAATTTGACAAATCTGACACAGAAATTAAAAAAGTTAAGAATTTTACTGAAAAACCAAATTTAGAAACTGCTCAACAATTTATAGATAGTGGCGATTATTTATGGAATGCTGGAATCTTTGTCTGGTCTGCAAAAAGCATTATCAAAGCTTTTCAAACTTCACTTCCTGAAATGATTTCTTTATTTGATGTTAAAAACACTTATAACACGAACAAAGAAGCTTCTTTTATACATTCGAATTACAAAGACGCAGAGAACATTTCAATTGACTTTGGTATTATGGAGGCAGCGCCAAATGTTCATGTCTTACCCGTAGAATTTGGATGGAATGATTTGGGAACTTGGGGATCTCTTTATAATAAATTAGATAAAGACAATAATGATAATGCAACTGTTGGAGCTAAAACTATCTTTAGAGATTCTAATGGGAATATGATTCGTACTCAAGAAGGAAAAAGAGTCGTAATTCAAGGTCTTCATGATTTTATCGTTGTAGAAAAAGACGATGTATTACTTATCTGTCCAAGAAAAGACGAACAAGATATCAAACAAATTGTTTCTGAGGTGAAAGACACTTTTGGTGATACATTTGTTTAGTCTCTAGAACTATTTATCTCTTTTGATAAAGAGTGTATCTAATTTCATTTCTTTTTGTAGCCAAGACCTTAGCTCTATTTCTTTAATAGTAATAATACTATCACTTATAATAGGGCTCCACTTAATTGTTACCAAAGGAATCGTATCTACTTTTATAAAGTCTTTTGAAGACAGCATATTTGCAAAACCTATTTCTTGAATTTCATTATAGCGAATTTTAGCATCTTTAGAAATTCTACTAAAAGCAATTGCTTTTTCATTATTCAATGCAGATTTCTGTTCTATATTTTGATTTAAAGAAGTAATGGTGATTTTTAATTCTTCTATCTCTTTCCGTAATCCATCATTGATTCTTTTACTATCATCTAACTCTTGTTTTTTGTCTTTATAAGCCGTGGTAATTAGCTCAAAACTCTTGGTATCACTTCCTTTAATTTTAAGTACAAAACCCTCCAATGCTGGATATTTATCTTTATTATTTAAATCATTTGTAAGAAAATTCTCTATTGTTTCTGAAGTCTCATTAAAGAAATTTAGAAAAATAACTTTCTCTTTAAGGTCAAAATCATCATCAATTAATTGAAGTTTATCTACATTTTCAACATCGTTTTTTATAAAAGCAGCAATTTGGTTGCTGATATTATTTTCTCTGTAAACATTGATAAAAGTAAACGTAGCTGGAATCATAACGACAACAGCTAGTAAGGAAGCAAACTGAGATATTCTTCTTCTCTTCGCAGAATTTGCATACTTAATCATTGAAAACTTCAATAACTTTAAAACTAAAAACGTAGCTAAGGCAATAAAAATAGTATTGATTAAGAATAAATACATCGCACCAAAAAAGTAACTCCAATTACCTTGCGCTAATCCATAACCAGCTGTACAAAGTGGTGGCATTAAAGCAGTAGCTATGGCAACTCCAAAAATCACCGTAGCGACAGTTCCTTTTTTTGTTCTTGCAACCATTAAAGCCAATCCACCAAAGAAAGCAATTAATACATCTCTAATATCTGGACGAACTCTCCCTAATAATTCAGAATTATCTTCACTAAGTGGAAATATATAAAAGAATAAAAAAGCTGTCAATAAACTCAAAACAATCATCGTTGCTAAGTTGGTTAGCGACTTACGAAGTGTATCTATGTCATTAATTGCAATAGACATTCCTATCCCTAAAATAGGCCCCATTAGAGGAGATATAAGCATGGCTCCGATAACAACAGCTGTCGAATTTGCATTTAAACCTATAGAAGCAACAAATACCGCAAAAATTAAAATCCAAGCTGTAGCCCCTTTGAAAGGAATATCAGCTTTAATGGCCTCTATTGTTGCTGCATGATCTGTATCTTCTCTAAAATCTAATAACTCTATCAGAAATTTTTTAATACTTTGAAACAAGCCTTTCGCGTCCTTTTGGACATCTTGCTTCGATTGTTCTACAGATTCGTCTTTTATAGCATTTTCTTCCATGGAAATATATTAAAGATGGAAATATACAAAAAAAGGAAAAAGCTTCTCAAATGATATGCTTTTTTTGTGATCGAATTAAATCATACTTCGACTTCTTATTGTCGTAAACACATGTCCTTCAGTTTTTTGTATAAAAAAACTCCGAACAAAAGTTCGGAGTTTAAAGTGACCGGGCTGGGGCTCGAACCCAGGACCCTCTCCTTAAAAGGGAGATGCTCTACCAACTGAGCTACCAGGTCATCATTTCCTTAGCGGGTGCAAATATAAAAGCAAAAAATCAATTTTCAAACAAATTTTTTATTTTGTTTCATTTAAATATGCAAGTCGTACTTTTTTAAATAATTCAGAGCTATAAACAAACTTCACAACAGCTTCATTATCAGTTTTAAAGATCTCCTTACTACTACCTTCCCATGCTTTTTTACCATCCTTTAAAAAGACTATTTTTTCTCCAATTTGCATCACAGAATTCATGTCATGGGTATTAATTACGGTAGTTATTTGATATTCGTCGGTAATTTCTTGAATTAAGTTGTCAATTAGGATCGCAGTATTAGGGTCTAAACCCGAATTTGGTTCATCACAAAACAGGTATTTTGGATTCATTACAATAGCTCTTGCTATGGCAACTCTTTTTTGCATCCCTCCAGAAAGTTCAGCTGGAAATTTATGATTTGAATTTTCTAGATTTACTCTTTTTAAAACAAAATTAACGCGCTCTAACATTTCTTCTTCAGATTGCTTTTTAAACATCTTTAGAGGAAACATCACGTTTTCTTCTACTGTTTGTGAATCAAACAAAGCGCTTCCTTGAAAAACCATTCCTATTTCTTGACGCCATTGTCTTTTCTCTTCTGTGGTGAATTTTGTGTTAATTCTTCCATCAAAAGATATTGAACCAGATTCAGGGGTGTGTAAACCAATTAATGTTTTAAGAAATACTGTTTTACCAGAACCACTTTCTCCAATAATTAAACTTGTTTTACCTGGCTCAAAAGAGGTAGAAATTCCTTTTAAAACTTTAACATCACCAAAACCTTTATGTAATTTATCTACAATAATCATTAAGTAAGTAACATTTGAGTTAAGAAATAATTAGCAATAACAATTAATATAATCGTCCAAACTACCGCCTGAGTACTGGCTTTACCAACAGCAATAGAACCTCCTTTAACATAATAACCATGATAGGATGGTACTGTTGCAATTAGAAATGCAAATACTAATGTTTTAAGTAGTGCGTATTTAATTAAAAAAGGATTGAAATCCATTTGTACACCTTGCATATAATCAATTTCAGAAAACATGGTAGAAGTAAGTCCTGCTACCCAACCTCCAAAAATTCCAAGAAACATCGCTAGAACAATTAAAAATGGATAAAAGAAAATGGTCGCTATAACTTTAGGAAGCACCAAATAGTTTAAAGAATTAATCCCCATTACCTCTAGAGCATCAATCTGTTCAGTTACTCTCATGGTTCCAATACTTGATGTAATATACGATCCAACTTTTCCTGCTAAAATAATGGAACAAAATGTTGGTGCAAATTCTAAAATTACTGAGCGTTTCGTCGCAAAACCTATTAAGTATTGTGGAATAAAAGGATTTTCAATGTTTAAAGCTGTTTGCAGCGCAATAACTCCTCCAATAAAAAATGAAATAAATGCAACAATACCCAAAGACTTTAGTCCAAGTTCGTCAAATTCTTTAAAAAGCGCTTCTTTAAAAACTCTTCCTTTTTGAGGCTTTTTAAAAACCTGACCAAGCATTATAAAATATTTACCAGCATGTCCAAGGTAACTCATTTGCTTTTTTTCTTTATGCTAAAGTATTAAAATAACATTAACCTTACGAATAATAATACCGATCAAACGAAAAAAGAATTAAAATTTAAAAATAGAGTTTTCTTGATGCTTTTTTATTGCCTTTCTAGACAATAAGAGGCCAATAATCAGAGATACAAATGCTCCAATGGCAATACCAGGAATGTAATCTAAAAACAAAAAGAAATCATAGGCTCCATGAAAAACAGTCGCTACAAATAATCCCGTAAGGTTCAACAAAAACTTATTTTTGGAAAACTTGGCTTTCCCCATAAAATACCCCATTAATATTGCAAAAGTAGCATGAGCTGGAACCGCTGTAAAGGCCCTTAATACGCCTGTCTCAAATCCATAATTAAATATATATAATATATTTTCTAGCGTTGCAAAACCCATTGAAATCACAACTGAGTATACAATTCCATCAAAAGGTTCATTAAACGCTTTATTATCTTGAACAGATCTTACAATAAAGTATTTTGAAAACTCTTCCACCAAAGCAACTGCAACAAATGCTTTGATAAACATATCAAAAACACTTTTACTATCTAATACTGGTAGAAAAAGATGAATAAAATAACTTAATAAGAAAGTGGCAATAACACTTAGTGTTCCTCCTAAAATAAAATTCTTAAGAAGTAATTTCCAAGGTTCTTTTTCAAAGGTATCTTTAAAATAGATGTATGCAATGATTACCATTGCTGGAGCTACTGCAAGTAAAAACAACTTCATGTTTTCAATATAGAGTAATTTTTATAAACAAGTAATTAATTTTCTTTTGGCAAGAAAATCTCTGCCATCATACAACGTGCACTTCCACCACCACAAGCCTCAATAGTATATAAAGAACTTGATATAATTTTACAGTGATTTTCTATTTGTGCTATTTGCGATGTGTTTAATGAATCATAAGCTGCTTGACTCATTACTAAGAATAATTCATCATTTGCTCCACGAACTTGCAACATATTTCCTGCGAAACTTTGTAGTTGTTCTTCAGAAATGGCAATGACTTTTTTGCCATCTTCTTTTAAATGTTTCAACACATTTTTACGCTCTTTTTTGTCATCAATTGAATCTAAACAGATCATCGCAAAAGTCTCAGCTAAACACATCATAACATTAGTATGATAGATGGGTTTCCTCTCTCCGTTGACCGTTTGATTTGCGGTAAAGACAACTGGAGTATATTCAAAATCTTCACAAAACTCAATAAACAAATCTTCATCTGCTCTAGGTGATAAAGCACAATATGCTTTACGATTAAACCTATCTAGCAACAAACTTCCGGTACCTTCTAAGAAAAGATCTTCTTCTTCAGCGGCTGTATAATCAACAATGTTTTCAATAACAAATCCTTTTTCTTCTAGGATATCTAAGATGTCTTCTCTTCGTTCAAATCTTCGGTTTTCAGCAAACATAGGATATAATCCTACAGTTCCATTTTCATGAAAAGAAACCCAATTATTTGGAAAGATTGAATCTGGCGTATCAGAGCCTTTGATATCTGAAATTACAACAACATTAATTCCATGTAATTCTAATTTTTCTACATAGGCATCAAATTCTTTTTGAGCATTTGCGTTTACAGTTGCAGGCAATAAATTCTCTACTATTTTTTGATAGTAGTTATTGACAGCTGTTTGTTCATTCATCCTAAAATTAATAGGACGAATCATTAAAATTGAATTGGTTGTTTGTTGCATGGTGATTTGTTTCTAGCGCAAAATTATGCTTTTTTGAGCTCTAATATAGAAAAATTAATCTCTAATTAAAGGCAGTGTTGAACAGCGTAACAATCCTTCCTGTTTTGCAATTTCGGCATAGGGAACTTCTTCTACAGTAAAACCATTTTCTCGAAGCCATGTATTTAATCTTGTAAAATTCTTTTCTGAAATAATGACATCTTCAGAGATAGAAAACACATTACTATTCATAGTATACATTTCTTCTTTAGAGATTTCGAAGACATTTTCTTTTCCGAAAAAGTTGAGCAACCAATTATATTCTTTTTCAATCAAAAATCCATTTTTATGAAGAATAGCTTTGTCTTTTCCAATAGGTTGAAAACAACAATCTAAATGTAGTGCATTCTCCTTTGGATTATCATTTGACTTTCTTAGCTCGAAAGATTTTACAATTTTATCTGGAAACAATTCTTGTATTGCGATTACAGCAGCTGTATTTGTTCTTGCAGTAATATAATCTGCATAATCTTCACCTGAATATGTTCCTACAAAAACATAATCATTCCAAGGCATTACGTCTCCTCCTTCAACATGACAATCTTCAGGTAAATTAATTCTATTTTCTTTGGGAACCTGACTCCAAACATGTTCAATAGCCAAGATTTCTTGATCTCTATCTGGAAGAATATTTGCTATAATAAATTTATCTTCAATAACAAAACCAATATCCCTAGAAAAAATTTGATTATAATCTGCTATAACTTCTGGTCTAAAAACTTGTACGTCATATTTTTCAAATACTCTAGCAACTGATTCCATTTCAAGAATCATATCTTCTTCTTTTGGATATGTACCTGCTAAAACATGCTGTCTGCTTTTAGGGTCGTAGCATTCTTCTGGCTTTGGTGTTGGGCCATTATTAACTGCTGTACCTAAAACGACAGCTCTTAATCTAGACGTTTCGTTTTTAATATGTAAGTGTAACATAAAAGGGCATAAAAAAGCTTCATGAAATTCTCATGAAGCTTTGTTTAATAGTTCTGTACTTTATCTTTGAGAGATGTTTTTAAAATCTCTAAGGTTTTCTCCTGTGTAAATTTGACGTGGACGACCAATTGGTTCTTTTCCTAAGCGCATTTCTCTCCATTGAGCAATCCAACCTGGTAATCGACCTAATGCAAACATTACCGTAAACATTTCAACAGGAATTCCCATTGCTCTATAAATAATTCCTGAATAGAAATCTACGTTTGGATATAGTTTTCTGTCTACGAAATATGGATCGTTCAATGCTTCTTGCTCTAATCCTTTAGCAATCTCTAAAATAGGATCATCAACGCCTAAATCATTTAATACTTGGTCTGCTACTTCTTTTATTATTTTTGCTCTAGGATCGAAGTTTTTGTAAACTCTATGTCCGAATCCCATTAAACGGAAAGGATCGTTTTTGTCTTTGGCTTTTGCCATGTACTTTTTAGTATCTCCTCCATCTTCTTTAATAGCTTCTAACATTTCTAGCACCGCTTGATTTGCACCACCGTGAAGTGGACCCCAAAGTGCAGAAATTCCTGCTGATAAAGAAGCGAATAATCCTGCTTGCGAAGAACCCACTATTCTTACAGTAGAAGTAGAACAATTTTGCTCGTGATCTGCATGTAAGATTAATAATTTATCTAAGGCATTTTTTACTATTGGATTAATTACGTAATCTTCGTTTGGCTTCGCAAACATCATAGTCATTACGTTCTCAACATATCCAAGAGAATTTGAACCATAATTTAATGGCATTCCTTGTACCTTACGCATAGCCCAAGCTACCAAGACTGGGAATTTACCCATTATCTTTACGATAGCCCTGTACATTTCTTCTTCAGAATCTACATTGACAGATGAAGGATTAAATGCAGTTAGAGCACTTGTTAATGAAGATAAAATCCCCATTGGATGTGCCGTTTTTGGAAAAGCATCAATAATTTTTCTTACATCATCATCTACAATCGCCTTATCTTTAATATCTGCATGAAATTGCTCCAATTGTTCTTCGGTTGGTAATTCGCCAAAAATCAACAAATAGGCTACTTCTAAGAAATTAGCTTTTTCTGCTAATTCTTCGATAGAATAACCTCTATATCGTAAAATTCCTTTTTCTCCATCTAAAAATGTAATGGCACTCAAGCAAGCTCCGGTATTTTTATATCCCGGGTCAATAGTAATGACTCCATTTGTTACACCTCTTAATGTTTTTACATCAATTGCAACTTCATTCTCCGTACCTTTTACCAAAGGAAATTCATAAGAATTTTCTCCTATCTGCAATTTTGCTATATCTGCCATATTCTAAATAATTTTTGTTTTTTTGAAGTGATACAAAGATAGCATTTTTAAAGGATGTTTAAAATAAGCTGTCATAGTTTTTCGATATGAAAATATAAATTCACTCGATTAGGAAAGTCGTAAAAAAACCCCATAATTTACATTATGAGGTTTAAAATAAATTTTTTATTTCTTTTTAAATCTTAAAAGCTTTCTCTTTAGGGAAATAAGCAACATCTCCTAATTCTTCTTCAATTCTTAATAATTGATTATATTTTGCCATACGATCTGATCGAGAAGCTGATCCTGTTTTGATTTGACCACAATTTAAGGCAACTGCTAAATCTGCAATGGTATTATCTTCAGTTTCACCAGAACGATGACTCATTACAGAAGTATACCCTGCATTTTTAGCCATATTAACTGCTGAAATTGTTTCTGTTAAGGTTCCTATTTGGTTTACTTTAATTAAAATAGAATTCGCAATTCCATTTTCAATCCCACGAGATAAACGTTCTACGTTTGTTACAAATAAATCATCACCAACTAATTGTACTTTATCTCCAATTTTTTCTGTTAGGTATTTCCACCCATCCCAGTCATTTTCATCCATACCATCTTCAATAGATATAATTGGATATTTTGCTGCTAATTCAGCTAAATAATCTGCTTGCTCATTAGATGAACGAATTTTCCCTGTTGGTCCTTCAAATTTAGAATAGTCATATTTTCCGTTCACATAAAATTCTGCAGCAGCACAATCTAAAGCAATCATAATTTCGTCTCCTAATTTATATCCTGCATTACTAACTGCTAGTGCAATCGTTTCTAAAGCATCTTCTGTACCACCCTCTAAATTCGGCGCAAATCCTCCTTCATCACCAACAGCAGTTGATAAATTTCTATCGTGTAATACTTTCTTTAGGTTGTGAAAAATTTCAGAGCCCATTTGCATTGCATGAGAAAAGTTTTTAGCTTTTACCGGCATAACCATAAATTCTTGAAAAGCAATTGGCGCATCTGAATGAGATCCTCCATTGATAATATTCATCATAGGAACTGGCAAGGTATTCGCAGAAACTCCACCAATATATCTGTATAAAGGCATTCCTAACTCATTAGCAGCTGCTTTTGCTGCAGCAAGAGAAACTCCTAAAATTGCATTAGCTCCTAATTTTGATTTATTGGGTGTTCCATCTAAATCAATCATTAATTGGTCTATATGATTTTGCTCAAATACAGAGACACCTAATAATTCTTCAGCGATCAAAGTATTAACATTTTCTACAGCTTTTAAGACACCTTTACCCATGTAATCCTTACCTCCATCTCTTAATTCTACCGCTTCATGTTCTCCGGTTGATGCTCCAGAAGGAACTGCCGCTCTACCTAAAATTCCATTTTCTGTAGTTACATCAACTTCAACAGTTGGATTTCCTCTAGAATCAAAAATTTGTCTTGCATGAATGTTTATAATAATACTCATAGTACTAAAAATTTAAATTTGTTTGTTATAATTATCGGTAGCTAAATTACACAATATGAACTAGTTTTATTTGAATAATGGTCAATTTATTACGAAAACGATTTCATGTAAAAATTATAAATAAAGAAAGAATACTCAATAAAATAGAAGCAAAAAAAAACCCACTCCTAAGAGTGGGAAAAATTGCTATGAAAAAGAAAGTGATGTTAAACATCACTAACGTAAAAGTAATACTTATTATTAAGTAAACAACAACAAAATATCATTTTTTTGTTAAATTTAAAAAAAACACGTATTTATACCTGTAAATAATAAATAAAAAAACACTATGTGATTTTTTATTGGGTTTTTATGTTTTCTATAAATTCATCGAATAGATATTCTGCATCATGTGGCCCAGGACTTGCTTCTGGATGATATTGAACTGAGAAGCAATTTTTGTTTTTTAATCGAATCCCCGCTACTGTTTGATCATTTAAATGCACATGTGTAATCTCTACATCTTTATGAGCTTCCGTCTCTTCTCTATTAATTGCAAAGCCATGATTTTGAGAAGTAATCTCTCCTTTACCTGTCAATAAATTTTTAACTGGGTGATTAATTCCTCTATGTCCGTTATGCATTTTATACGTTGAGATCCCATTTGCCAAAGCAATTACTTGATGACCTAAACAGATTCCAAATAATGGCAAATCTCTTTTGATTATCTCTTTAGCAACTTCTTGTGCTTCTTTCAATGGTTCTGGATCTCCAGGTCCATTTGAAATAAAATAACCGTCTGGATTCCAAGAATGTAAATCTTCAAAACTAGCATTGTATGGATATACTTTTACGTAGGCTCCTCTTTTTACAAAGTTTCTTATAATGTTTTTCTTTATTCCAATATCTAAAGCTGCAATTTTATATGGAGAATTTTCATCACCAACAAAATAAGGTTCTTTAGTAGAAACTTTAGAAGCCAATTCTAAACCTTCCATACTTGGAACTTTAGATAATTGATTTTTTAATTCTTCTAGATTATCAGTTTCAGTGGATATAATTGCATTCATTGCTCCATTATCTCTAATATAAGAAACCAAGGCTCTAGTATCTACATCAGAGATCGCCACTAAATTATGTTTTACAAACCAATCTTTTAGGTTTCCATTAGAATCTACTCTTGAATGTTCAAAACTAAAATTTCTAACGATAAGACCAGAAATTTTAATTCCATCAGATTCTACTTCAGAATCGTTAACTCCATAGTTTCCAATATGTGCGTTTGTAGTGACCATTAATTGGCCAAAATATGATGGATCGGTAAAAATCTCTTGATACCCAGTCATCCCTGTATTAAAACAAATTTCTCCTGTAACGGTTCCTTCAATTCCAACAGATTTTCCATGAAAAATGGTTCCGTCTGCTAATAAGACTAATGCTTTCTTTCTTTGTTGATATTTCATTGAATTTCTAAAAAAGGTTTTATCAAAAATAATGATTTTTGATTTTTATAACTTAAAGAGTTATTAGATTTTATTGACAATAAAAAAAGGGATAAACTAAAATGTTTATCCCTTTTTGATATGAATTAAAAAATCTTCATTTTACTCTTCAGATTTTTCTTCTTTTGTTGTTTCTACTGTATCAGTTGCTGTTGCAACATCGTCAGTTTTCTTTCTTCTACCTCTACGAGTAGTTTTCTTAGCTTTTTCGCCTTTTGGATTGTATAGTTCATTATAATCAACTAATTCTACCATTGCCATTGGAGCATTATCTCCCTGACGGTTTCCTAATTTGATAATACGAATATAACCTCCTGGTCTATCAGCTACTTTTACAGATATTTCTTTGAATAATTCTGTAACAGCATACTTATCTCTAAGGTAACTAAATACAACTCTTCTGTTGTGCGTAGTATCTGATTTAGACTTCGTTATTAATGGCTCAACAAATACTCTTAACGCTTTCGCTTTTGCAATTGTAGTGTTTATACGTTTGTGCTCTATTAAAGAACATGACATATTAGCCAACATTGCTTTTCTGTGCGCTGTTTGTCTTCCTAAATGATTAAATTTCTTTCCGTGTCTCATGACGTTTGTTTTATGCTTTCATCTTGCTCAACTCTTTTGAGGAGCAAATTATGAATGATTAATCTCTATCTAATTTATATTTTGCTAAATCCATTCCGAAATTTA
>TARA_R110001632_G_scaffold152588_2_pt1 | contig 16790 bp, 20 predicted proteins | sample TARA_R110001632 | Tara Oceans TARA_R110001632 (sample SAMEA4398266) | marine metagenome | biome: Polar Biome; feature: [SRF] surface water layer (ENVO:00010504); material: water (ENVO:00002006), including particulate matter (ENVO:01000060) such as... | depth 5 m
AAAAATATTAGTACAAGGAGTAGGTCATGTTGGTGAAACTTTAGTAAAACATATTACTGAAGAAGGTGCTCAAGTAATTATTAATGATATTAATGAAGCACGTTTAGAAGAATTGTCAAAAAAATATAATACAAATGTTATTTTAGGGAATGATATTTACAACTTAGATGTTGACATTTATGCACCTTGTGCCTTAGGAGCAACAATTAATGATGATACAATTAACCAATTAAAGGCAAAAGTAATTGCTGGCGCAGCTAATAATCAATTAGCCGATGAAGTTAAACACGGAAGATTGTTAAAAGAAAAAGGAATTGCTTATGCTCCAGATTTTTTAATTAATGCTGGTGGTATTATTAATGTTTATGCTGAGTTAGAGGGATATAATAAACAAGAAAGTATTCGAAAAACTGAAAATATTTATAATACTACCTTAGAAATTTTCAAACTTTCAGAGAAAGAAAACGTTACTACGCATAGGGCTGCATTCAATATTGCACAAAATAGAATAGATACTCGTAAAAAAGAGAGAAACTCTTAATACACCTAAAGAAATAAGTATATTTTTGCAGAGCGATTGATTTTTTATCTTTCGCTCTTTTTTATGCAAAAACAAGTTCTTTAAAAATGATAAATAGAAGACATATAAGAGTTAAAGTAATGCAATCTGTCTATGCGATGATTAAATCTAAAAATGATGACATCGTAAAGGAAGAGAAATTTGTAAAACATAGTATCAAAAAAATGTTTGATTTATATGTTTTATTACTGCATTTATTGGTTGAAGTTCAAAAACTAGCAGAACAAAAACAAGAAATTTCTAAGAAAAAATACTTAGCTACAAAAGAAGATTTATCACCAAATAGAAAATTTGTAGAAAATAAGTTGATTAGAAAATTGGCTGAAAGTAATTCTCTTTCAATCCATATTGAAGCTCATCAATTAAAGAACTGGTCTTTAGATGATGAATATGTTAAGATTATTTGGGATAAATTACAGAAAAGTGATTTATTTACGAAGTATTTAAATACTATTGAAGATTCATATAAAGTAGATAAAAGCTTTGTTATAGACTTTTTTAGAGACATCATAGCTCCAAATCAAAAACTTGCTGATTATTTTGAAGATCAAAATATTACTTGGGTAGATGATATTCCTTTTGTAAATACCTGGGTGATTAGATCTCTAAATAAGCAAAACACCAACGGTAATTTTCTTCTTGGAAGTCTCTATAAGAATGAAGATGATGAAAATTTTGTATCTGAATTATTCAAAAAAGTGATTTTAAATCATCATAAATATGAAGAAGATATTATAACACATACACCAAACTGGGAATCTGATAGAATTGCAGATATAGATATGATTTTAATCAAAATGGGAGCTTCCGAATTTTTACACTTTCCATCGATTCCAACGAGAGTTACAATTAACGAATATATAGAAATAGCGAAAGACTATTCTACACAAAAAAGTAGTTACTTTGTCAATGGAGTACTAGATAAACTATCTAAAGAATTTGAAAAAGACAAAAGATTAGTTAAAATTGGTAGAGGATTACTATAATTTATTATTTTTACAAAAATATTTACAATCATGAAAAAAATAGTAGCAACATCGGTATTAGCATTAGCAACAGTACTTTTTATTTCTTGTGGCGAAGGAAACGCTTCATCAAAAGTTAAAAAAGAAAACGTAGATACTGCTAAAAAAAGAGACGTTGAGATCAGTAAAGGTTCAGCGGTAATCGAATTTGACAAAACAGAATTTAAATTTGGAACTGTAAATGAAGGAGATATTGTTGAAGCAAAATTTGTTGTCATCAATTCTGGAAAAACAGATTTACTAATTACTAAAGTTCAACCTTCTTGTGGATGTACTGTGCCAGAATGGCCAAAAACTCCAATTAAGCCAGGTGAATCTGCAGAAATACTAGCTAAATTTAATACAGCAGGTAAACCAAACAAACAATCTAAAACATTAACCTTGTTTACAAATACTGCTCGTGGTAGAGAAGTATTAAAACTTACAGGTTCTGTAACACCTAAAGCTAAATAATGATATTTCAAACGATAGCATTACAAGCAGCTCCCTCTGGAGGTTTTGGAGGTATGATGCTTCCAATGTTAGCTCTTCTTGTGGTATTTTACTTTTTTATGTTTCTACCTCAGAGTAGAAAACGAAAAAAAGAAAAGAAATTTGTCGCAGAGCTTAAAAAAGGAGCTAAAGTTGTTACTTCAAGTGGTATTCATGGAAAGTTAATTGATATTAACGAAGCTGAAGGAACTGTTACTATTGAAACAGGCGCTGGAAAAATAAGATTTGAACGTGCTGCAATTTCTGTAGAACTCAGCCAAAAGTATTTGACACCGGCACCAGTAGTAAAAAAGTAATACTTAAAAATTTTAAATTAAAGTGAGCTATATGGCTCACTTTTTTTATGCAGTTAATTTTGACTTTCTTGACAGATTAACTAGCTTGCAGATAATTAGAAAATATATGAGCAAGAAAAAGCCCGCAAATAATAAAACATTTCACAAGTTTATCTTATTTATACTGCTTTCACTTGTTTTCTGGTGTATGACTAAGTTATCTAAAGAATACGATAGCACTATAAAGTATCCTGTTTCATACAAGAATCTTCCGAATGATAAATTATTGCAAGAGGCGCCTTTAAGTGAGGTTAGTATTCATGTCAAAGCAACTGGGTTTAAATTAATTTCTGGGAATATATTTCCAAAGAATTTAGAAATTGATGCATCAAAATTAACGAGTAAATCTATTACAGATTATTATTTGTTACTTAATCAGCAAAGGCTTTCGTTGCAAAGACAAATGAAGACAGGTGTTCTGATAGATCATTTTATAAATGACTCAATTCATTTTAATTTAGGTTTGCTGAAAGTAAAAAAAGTACCTGTAAAACTTTTATCTGACTTTACCTATGCTGCTGGATATGAATTAAATGGTGCTATAAATGTGACTCCAGATTCTATCATAATTAATGGACCGGAATCTATTTTAGATACCATTGATTTTATTTCAACAGAACTTCTTTTGAAAAAAGAACTGAATACTTCAGTAAATGAAGAATTGATGATTAAAAGTTTTACTGCAATTTCTAACGTGAAACTTCAAGAAAAGACAGTTTCTATTACGGCATTGGTAGAAAAATTTACTGAGGGGACACTTGAGGTTCCTTTTCAAGTGATTAATTTACCAGAAGAAATGACGATAAACACCTTTCCTAAAGTTGTTAAAGTGACTTACAGAGTAGCTCTTTCTAACTTTAATAAAATAACTACATCTTCTTTTTCTATTGAATGTGATTATAATATGTCTCGTAAAAATAACTTATCATATTTAATTCCAAAGCTTGTAGAAAAATCTTCATTGGTTAAAAATGCAAGAATTTCTCCTTTGAAAATTGATTTTATAATAAATAAATAATATGGTTGTTGGTATAACAGGAGGTATTGGTAGCGGAAAATCTTTTGTAGCTAAAGCTATTTGCTCATTTGCTAACACTGTATATTATCATGCTGATGAGGAAGCAAAAAAAATAATGAATTCTTCTTTATCAATTAAAGAACAGATTATTTCAGAATTTGGACAAGACAGCTATTCAGACAATCAATTAAATAGAACATATATTTCATCAATAGTTTTTAAGCATCCAGAGCTTCTTCAAAAACTAAACTCTATTGTTCATCCCATAGTAAAAGAACATTTCAGGAACTTTATTAAAAGTCAGAATGAAAACACATTAATTATTTATGAAAATGCTATTCTTTTTGAAATAGGAAGTGATGTAATTTGTGATTGTATCATTTCTGTAAATGCTCCTATCGATTTAAGAATAAAAAGAGTCGTTGAAAGAGACCATATAAGTGAGATGAATATTCGAGATAGAATTAAGAATCAATGGCCAGATTCTAAGCGTAATTTACTATCTAATTACCTTATTTGTAATGTAGATAAAAACAAAACTTTGTTAAAAATTAAAAATATCTATAATATTTTAACAAAAAACTCGACTTTTTTTTAGGATAGTTCATCTTTTTTGTTAAAATTTACTTAAAAATACACGCTTAGTGTTAATCTACGTTAAAATAAAAACCTCGCTTATTTTATCGTTTACTTTTGAGTAATGGGTAAGAAAATATTTGTCCTTATTGTTGTGCTAATGAGTATCTCACTTATTGGTATTATTTCCGTTCAATTATATTGGATTAACAATGCTATTGACAGTAAAGATTTACAGTTTAACGGTGATGTTAAAAAAGCCTTGGCACGAGTTTCTGAACGTATAGAAGCAAAAGAAGAAGATCTATATTATAATAAAATTGAAAGCTTATTAGAGACGAAACGGTTTTTAAATAAAGCGCAAATCAAAAATTTTTTAATTCAGCAAGTAGATACTACAGCTAAAAGTAGATTCTCATATGGTACTACAATAATTGAAGAAGATTTTAAAATACCAGTTCTAGATATTCTAGACAAGAATGGTTTTTACGATAATGATTCTATTGTTGTAAAACGGTTTACAAAAAAGAGCGATTTCTTTAAAGGAACTTATATTACAGGGAAAAATGATTTTAAATCTACGTTTGATGAAAAAAAATTCTCAAATATTGATAGAGTAGAAGATATAGATAGAAAACTATTATCTGATTTTTATCATGACTCTTATAAAAAAACATTCTCTATAGAGGAGCGAATAAATAACAGAGAAATTAATGCTACATTAAAAGAAGAATTAGAAAGGAATAATATAAAGATTGACTTTAAATATGGTGTATATAATAATGGTTTAGCAACAAAACTAAAATCTGGATATTATACAATTGATCCTGATAAAAGTCTTAGTTATCCTTTATTTATAGACAATGAAGGTCTAAGTGATTATACTTTATACATAGATTTCCCTGAGAAAAGCAAGCATATTTTATCTGATATTTCATATATTTTATTAATATCGTTATTTTTTATTTTCATCATCATCGTTGCTTTTTCAAGTTCGTTATATCAATTAGTAAAGCAGAAAAAAATATCAGAAATAAAGACAGATTTCATCAATAATATGACACATGAGTTTAAGACGCCAATTGCAACAATAAATTTAGCCTTAGACTCTATAAAAAACCCTAAAATCATTAATGATCAAGAAAAGGTACTGCGGTATGTTAAGATGATTAGAGATGAAAATAAAAGAATGCATGGTCAGGTAGAAAATGTGTTACAAATTTCTAGATTAGAGAAAGATCAAATAGAAATTAGTAAAGAAGATTCAGACATGCACGATGTTATTGATGATGCAATATCACATGTAAGTCTTTTAGCAATAGACAAAGAAGGAACTATTACCACGCATTTTGAAGCAATTCAGGCTGAAATTTTAGTCAATCAATTTCATATGACAAATGTGTTAGTCAACATTTTAGAAAACGCATTAAAATATTCTGAGGGCAAACCAAAGATTGATGTATTCACTGAGAATACAAACAAAAACTTAATTATTAAAATAAAAGACGAAGGTATAGGGATGGGTAAAAATGCTCAAAAATATATTTTCGATAAATTTTACAGAGAACAGAAGGGAAATATTCATGATGTAAAAGGTCATGGATTAGGATTAGCTTACGTAAAAGAAATCGTAGATAATCATCACGGAACGATTTTTGTAGATAGCGAGAAAGGAAAAGGAAGCACATTTACAGTTAAATTACCATTAATATAAATTAACAAACATGGGAAGTAAAAAGATTTTATTAGTAGAAGACGATCCAAATTTCGGAACAGTATTAAAAGATTATTTAGCATTAAACGATTATAATGTAACACATGCTAAAGACGGTATAGAAGGATTAATTATGTTTAAAAACAATGATTTTGATCTTTGTATTCTTGATGTAATGATGCCTCGTAAAGACGGATTTTCATTAGCACAAGACATTCGTTCTACCAACAAAGAAGTGCCTATCATTTTCTTAACGGCTAAAACCATGAAAGAAGATGTTTTAAGAGGATATCAAGTTGGAGCTGACGATTATTTAAATAAACCTTTTGATTCTGAAGTATTACTTTTTAAAATAAAAGCAATCTTACAGAGAAAAGAATCAGACACATCTGCAGAAGACGAGCAGTTTGAGTTTACAATTGGAGGCTTTTTCTTCAATTCTAAATTACGTCACCTTTCAGTAGGGGAGAACGAGCCACAAAAACTATCTCCAAAAGAGAGTAAGTTACTACGTATGCTTGCTTTGCATAAAAACGATTTAATGCCAAGGGAATTAGCGCTGACTAAAATATGGAGAGATGACAACTATTTCACTTCTAGAAGTATGGATGTTTATATTGCAAAACTGCGTAAATATTTAAAGTTGGATGAAAATGTTGAAATTTTAAATATTCATGGTGAGGGTTTTAGATTAGTTGAGAAAAACTAAACAATAAAACTTCCCTAAAAAAAAATAAAGCTCAATTTGATATTCAAATTGAGCTTTTTGTACATTTATAGCATGGCACTATTTATAAAAATCTATAACGACAATCCAAATCCAAAAGAAATCAAAAAAGTAGTTGATGTTCTTAAAAAAGGAGGGTTAGTTATTTACCCAACTGATACCGTGTATGGATTGGGTTGTGATATCACAAATACAAAGGCACTAGAAAAGATTGCTAGAATTAAAGGAGTGAAATTAGAAAAAGCTAATTTTTCTTTTATATGCAACGATTTAAGCCATCTTTCAGATTATGTGAAACAAATTGATACACCAACATATAAAATACTTAAAAGAGCTTTACCAGGTCCTTATACGTTTGTATTGCCAGGAAGCAATTCGTTGCCGAAAGTTTTTAAAAAGAAAAAAACGGTTGGAATTAGAGTTCCGGATAATAACATTGCAAGAGCAATAGTAGCTGAATTAGGGAATCCAATTATTTCTACCTCTATTTATGATGAAGATGATGTCTTAGAATATACTACAGATCCAGAATTAATTTTTGAAAAATGGCAGAATTTAGTAGATGTTATTGTGGATGGTGGTTATGGAGATAATCATGCGTCTACAGTTATAGATTTAACAGATTCAGAGCCAGTAATTATTAGAGAAGGAAAAGGGAGTTTAGATATTTTATAATGCCAAGAATAGCACTTGAAACTCGTATTAAATCAGAAATCAATATTGTTTTTGATTTAATTAGAAGTATAGATTTACACAAGAAATCTACTCTAAAATCTAATGAAGAAGCAATCGCAGGAAAAACTTCAGGATTAATTTCATTAGGCGAAACTGTTACATGGAGAGCGAAACATTTAGGGTTTTACCAAGAACTAACTTCAATTATTACTGATTATAATGAACCGATATTTTTTGCAGATGAAATGGTGAAAGGAGCTTTTAAAAGTTTTAGACACGAGCATTATTTAAAGCAAGAAGGTGATTTTGTTATAGTCAAAGATGTTTTTGAATATTTATCTCCATTTGGTTTTTTAGGGAAGATTGCAGATTTTTTATTTTTAAAAAATTACATGAAAAGATTCTTAGAAGAAAGAAATTATGTAATAAAAAAATATGCAGAAACAACTCTTTGGAAAGACGTTTTAAAAAATTAACGAAGATTTTTAAAATTCCTTCTTTTTAAAACAAAGTATTGCCAAACAACACTTGTATGCAGATTGTATTCGTATTTCTTTTGTAATTTTTTTCGCTTTTGCAAGAATTTATAAAAGTTTTTATACACACTTAAATGTGCTTTTATAATAGCCCAAGTGTGGACAGGTCTTAATTCTATTAAAAATTTAATTCCAGCGATTCCATCTAAAATCAGGCGAGAAAAAACAACAAATAAAAACCATTGTTTTGGTACGTTTTTAATGACGTTTAGTAAACTATTCCTGAAATTTAAAAACGTTTTATGCGGATTTGTCTCTTGCAAAGTTGCTCCTCCAACATGATAAACAGTTGAAGTTCCAACATATTTCACTTTAAAACCTTCGTTTTGAGCTCTCCAACACAAATCTACTTCTTCTTGATGCGCAAAATAATCTTCATCAAAACCATTTAATAGATGATACACTTCAGAACGAATAAAGAAACAAGCTCCAGAAGCCCAGAAAATTTCAGAAATATCATTAAACTGATTCGTATTTTCTTCTAAATGATTGAAAACACGTCCTCTGCAATACGGATATCCATACAAATCAACAAAACCACCACCAGCGCCAGCATATTCAAATTTATTTTTATCTTTAAAATCAAGTATTTTTGGCTGAATAATAGCTGTGTTTTCTTCCTTTTTAAAGATGTCTAGAATAGGAGGGATCCAATTGTTAGTTACTTCTACATCCGAATTAATTAAGCAATAAATATCTGCATCAATACTTGAAAGTGCATCATTGTATCCTTTTGCATATCCTCCATTTATAGCATTTTCTATAATTTTAACTGATGGGAATTGATCTTTCACAAAAGCAATAGATGCATCTGAACTTGCATTGTCAGCCACGTAGATAGCTGCCAATTCTGAACTGAAATTAACAATAGATGGTAAGAATTGCTCTAGCAATTTTTCTCCATTCCAGTTTAATATGATGATTGCTGTTTTCAAAATTTATACAACTACTTAGTTTCTATAGATAGATTTCGTTTTACTTCATCTATCGGTGAGAGTTTTAAGAATGCAAACTTAGCATTTCTAGAGGAATTGAAACCGTAAAGATTTGCTAAAATTAGTAGTTAGGGATGTCTTTTAAGAAAACATAGGTTTCGTTTTCTTTATCAATTTGACAGAAGTAATGATCTAAGCCATTTGTAACCATCAAATAATTTGATTTTGCTGTAAGGTTATACCTTGCAATTTGATCAAAGGTGTGTTGAGAAATGGGCACTGATGGCGCTTTACATTCTATTAAGATCTCTGGAGTTCCTTTGTTATTAAAGACAACAACATCGGTTCTCTTTAGTAGCGAGTTTATTTTTAATTGCTTTTCTACTGCAATTAATGAAATAGGATATTTTTTTACTTCTAGTAAGAACATAACAACATGTTGTCGTACCCATTCTTCTGGAGTTAAGACCACATATTTTTTTCTGATAATATCAAAAATAAGTGTCTTATTTTCGCTAGATTTGAGTCGGAACGAATAGGATGGAAAATTCAATTCTTGCATTGTTCAAATGTAATCAAATCTTCTATTCTTTTCTTCGCTATGAAATTGAAAATATACTATTTAAAGTTTAATCTATTTAAGTAAATATTTGTAATGTTAAGAAACTATTGGAATGAAGAATGGAAAGAGATTAAGTTTGATGATAAGATTTTAAGAAAGGATATATTACAAATTTCAAATTATGGTAGACTTAAAAAATTTTTAGAAGGAAAAGAGTTTTTACTAAAGGAATCTTTTATAAACGGCTATCAAAATGTACCAGTAAAACAAAAACATAATGGAAAATCTACCAGTAGATATGTTCATAAACTAGTGGCAGAACATTTTCTAGAAAAAAATGATGGAATTTGTGTTATTCATCTAGATTATGATAAAAAAAATAATCACATAGAAAACTTAAAATGGGTAACTAAAAGAGAAAAAGAAATTCATCAATTTAGTAATCCAACATTTAAAAACATAATAAGAAAAAAACCTTCTAATACAAAGTTAACAGAAACAAGGGTGAAGCTTATAAAACGGAAAATAAACGATCCAAATAGAAGAACTAGAATGAAAATGATAGCAAAACAATTTGGGATTTCTGAAATGCAACTTTATCGAATTAAAAGAGGAGAGAACTGGGGTTCAGTAACTGAATAAAAAAATAATTTTCATGAACGAAATCAATCAAATCGTTTCAGATATTAAAAGTGGCACTATTAAACCCATCTATTTTTTGATGGGTGAAGAGCCTTATTATATTGATAAAATTTCTGACCTTATTGAAGAGACGATCTTAGATGAGGCTGAAAAAGGATTCAATCAAACAGTATTGTATGGGCGAGATGTTACTATTGAAGACATTGTAGGTTCTGCAAAACGTTTCCCTATGATGGCAGAGCGACAAGTTCTTATAGTAAAAGAAGCGCAAGACTTGAGTAGAACTATTGAGAAATTGACTTCGTATGCAGAAAATCCTCAACCATCAACAGTTTTAGTGATTAATTACAAGTATAAAAAGCTAGACAAACGGAAGAAATTATACAAAGCAGTTGATAAAATAGGATTGATTTATGAAAGTAAACGGTTGTATGAAAATCAAGTTGCTGATTGGATTCGTAGAGTTTTAAGTGGAAAGAAATACCAAGTTGAGCCTAAAGCAGCTCAGATGTTGGTTGAATTTTTAGGAACAGATTTAAGTAAAATTAATAACGAATTAGAAAAACTGATTACTATACTTCCGAAAGAAACCATTATAACTCCAGAACATATAGAAGACAATATTGGAATTTCTAAAGACTTTAATAATTTTGAATTACGAAAAGCAGTAGGAGAGAAGGATGTTGTGAAAGCGAATCAGATTATAAATTATTTTACTCAGAACCCAAAGAATAACCCTTTGGTAATGACGATCTCTTTACTCAATAGTTTTTTTACTCAAGTATTAATATATCACGGATTGCAAAATAAATCTAGAGATCACGTTGCAAAAGCATTAGGAATAAGACCTTTTTTTGTGGTTGATTATATTACTGCAGCCAAAAATTATCCCATGCGTAAAGTAGCTCAAATTATTGCTTTATTGCGTGATGCCGATGTAAAAAGTAAAGGAGTTGGCGCCAATCAATCTAATGGAGATATTTTAAAAGAATTATTGTTTAAAATTTTGCATTAAAAGTTTGAAAAGTAAATTAATCAGTAGTTTGTTTTAGAGATATAATGAAGTAATAATTACTGTAAATAGCAAGCAAAGAATACTAACTATTATAATTTCTTTTCTTCTTTTTTTTCTAAAATCATTTCGAATTTTTTCTTTCAAAAGTTGCATTTCAGAATGAGATATCTCAGGGAAATCAAACTCATCTTTAAGATCATAAACATTATGTATATAGCTTTCTTTTCTATTCTTTAACTCAGCTCTTAAGGCTGCCTTACGAAACTTGGCAGCTTCTTGTCGCTTAATTAAAATTGATAATCCTCCCCAAGCTCCATGCATAATTTTTTTTAAAGATAAGAATATTGATGTAGAAATCAAAAAAGAAGCTGTCTAAAAAGTGTCATTCTGAATGTAATGAAGAATCTCAGTAGTTTTTATCTAATTGATTTTCAATTAAATAAGATTCTTTGTCTTGCTCTGAATGACAAAATTTAACACTTTTCAGACAGCCTTTTTTTACTTCTTAAGAAAAGTCGGTGATAAGACTATTCTTTTATTTTTCAGCTTTGTCAGCAACAATAGTTTTTTCCCTGTTTGCAATTTCCCATGCAGTGTAAAAAACTAAACGAGTTCTGTTTTCTAATTGTTCGTAATTAATTTTATCTGGCGTGTCTGTGTGTTGATGATAATCGACGTGTGTTCCATTAAAATAAAAGATAATTGGCACATTTGATTTTGCAAAGTTGTAATGATCAGATCTGTAGTAAAAACGATTTGGATCATTCTCATCATTGTATTTGTAATCTAATTCAATATTCATATATTTTTTATTGATAGCTTCAGAAATGTTATGCAATTCAGTACTTAACTTATCAGAACCAATTAAATAGATGTAATTAGGGTTTCCTTTATGTCTTGGATCTACACGACCAATCATATCAATATTTAAATTTGCAATTGTATTTGCAATAGGAAAAATTGGGTTTTCAGTATAATATTTAGAGCCTAGTAATCCTTTTTCTTCGCCAGTTACATGTAAAAACAAGATAGACCGCTTTGGTCCATTACCATCTTTTACCGCTTTTTTAAATGCTTCAGCAATTTCTAAAACAGCAACAGTTCCAGAACCATCATCATCTGCACCATTATTAATATTTCCATTTTCACTGATTCCAATATGATCTAAATGAGCAGAAATCACAATAATTTCATCTGGTTTTTCAGAACCTTTAATGAATGCTACAACATTTTCAGAATCTTTTAACCTTCCTCTTCTTGCATTTTTATTTAACCAAGTAGCAGGGACTTCTTGAAAATAATCAGTTCCTCCTAAAGGAGATTTAATCGCTTGATCAATATAAAATTTCTTTAAATATTCAATAGCTTTTTTTTGTCCAGGTTCTCCAGTTTCACGTCCTTCAAATTCGTCTGATGCGTAGGTGAATAAATGATTCCCTAATTCTTTAGCCGTTATAGTAGCAGCATATTTAATAGATAAATCTACTTTTGTGTTTTTTGTTTTTTGAGAAGTAGCAACCCAAGAAAAAGATAATATGCTTACTACGAAAAGAATTTTTTTCATTGAAATAATGTTAATTTTGTTTAGTGATTTTCTTTTTTTACTGAATGAATCAAAGATAAAAACTTAGGTATCATTATTAATGATAAATTGTTCTAAGGATGTGTTAAAGTTAACAATTTCTGATGGAAACAAAGAGTCAAAAGCATTTCTGGCAATTAATCCTTCTTTAGTACCACTAGCTACTTCTTTTTCAGTTAATAAGATGAGCTGGTTAGCAGCGTTGATGGCTAAATTTACTTCGTGAGTAGTAATAATAATCGTTTTTTTAGTTTCAGATGAAAGTCTTTTTAACAATTGAAAAATTTTGATAGTGTGATGCATATCTAAATGTGCAGTGGGTTCATCTAGCATAATAATTTCGGTATCTTGAGCTAAGGCTCTAGCAATTAAAACACGTTGTAATTGACCGTCACTCAATTCATAAAAATGTTTCTGTGCTAACTCTTCCGTTTCAGTTTGTTTCAGAGCCCACATAATTCGTTCAATATCTTTGTCTTGTAATTTTCCAACCCAGTTTGTGTAAGGCTGTCTTCCTAGAGCAACTAACTCAAAAACAGTTAATTGGCTCTCAGGTAATCGTTCCGTTAAAACAAGACTAATGGTTGTTGATAATTCTTTGAAGGTATAGTCTTGTATTTTTCCTCCGTTTAATAATATAGTTCCAGAAATTGATTCCTGTACTTTAGTGAGAGTTCTCAATAATGTAGATTTCCCTATTCCGTTTTTACCTAAAATAGTTACAAATTCTCCTGAAAATAATTGAATATTAATATTTTTTTGAATAATTTGAGTCGAATTCTTTTGTTGATATCCAACAGCAAGATTCTTAGCTTCAAGAACGATATGTTTAGTTATTGAACTCATACGTAAATTCTCTTTTTTCTGATGAGTAACCAAATAACAACCGGAGCTCCAAATAGAGACGTTACAGCATTTATAGGTAAGGTAAATTCACTCGTTGGTAGTTGTGCAATTAAATCACACACTAATAAAATAATAGCTCCTAAAATAGCGACAGCAGGAAGCAATGTTTTATGATTTGATGTCTTAAAAAGTAACTTGGTAATATGTGGTACAGCTAGGCCAATAAAAGCAATCGGACCAGCAAACGCAGTAATAACTCCAGTTAATAGGCTGGTAATTAGTAAAATAATATTTCGACTTCTTTTAATATTGATTCCTAAACTTTTTGAATAGTTCTCCCCTAAAAGAAAGGTGTTTAATGGTTTTATGACTTGTAACAAACTCAACACTCCAACTAAGTAAATAAGGAAAAACACCAATACTTCATTCCATGATAAATTTCCTAAACTACCAAAACTCCAAAATATAAATTGCTGAATTTTCTCAGCATCACTAAAAAATGTTAAGATGCTAATAATTGCAGATGTGACTGTCCCAAACATCAATCCGATAATTAAAATAGACATGGTGTTTCTAACTTTATTGGCAGTAATTAAAACAGCCATTAAAACCAAAGCAGCTCCTAAACTAGATGCGATTGCAAGTCCCCAGCTAGAAAAAGCGATGGTTGCTAAAACACCTCCAAAAATTCCAGATCCTAAAATTAATAAGGCCACACCTAAACTAGCACCAGATGATATTCCTAAAACAAAAGGTCCGGCTAATGGATTTCTAAATAAAGTTTGCATTAATAAACCGCTTATTGCTAAACCAGAACCTACTAGAATCGCTGTAATTGCTTTTGGCAGTCTAAAATGAATCACAATTAAATCCCAACTAGATTTAGAGCTATCTCCACCTAAAAGGATCTCTATTATTTCAGAAAAGGGAATAGAAACAGAACCAAAACTTATGTTTACCAGTAGTAGGAAAATCAACACAAAAGAAAGTGCAACAAATTGTTTTGTATATGATTTTTGATGTATCAATTTATAACGAGTTTAAAAATTGAACCAATTTTTGGATGGCTAATCCACGATGACTAATCTTATTTTTTTCTTCAGAACTCATTTCAGCAAAAGAAGTCGAAAATCCAGTTGGATTAAATATTGGATCATATCCAAAACCACCATTTCCAGATTTTTCTTTTAAAATATCTCCTTCACAAATGCCTTCAAATAGATATTGTTTATTTCCTAAATTTAAAGCAATTGCTGTTCTAAAATGTGCTTTTCTATTTGGTTTTTCCTCAAGTTCATGAAGTAATTTCTCCATATTTTTTTCGGAATCTCCATGTTCTCCAGCATATCGAGCAGAAAACACTCCTGGTTCTCCATGTAAAGCATCAACTTCTAGTCCTGTATCATCTGCAAAACAATCATAGCCATATTTCTGAGTAACATGATCCGCTTTTAATTTTGCATTTCCTTCTAAAGTAGTTGCAGTTTCTTCAACATCTTCAAAACAACCAATATCTTTTAACGATAAAACTTCAATAGAATTCAAAAGAATTTCTTGTACTTCTTTTAATTTATTATTGTTATTTGTGGCAAAGACTAATTTCATAAGACGAAATTAATCAATTTTGGAGTTAAATTATAAAATACTTGAAGTACATTTTTTTACTCATGATGATACGGTTCATTCTTTAGAATCGTAAAACCACGATACAATTGTTCAACAACAAACAATCGAATCATTTGATGGGAAAAAGTCATTTTAGATAATGATATTTTCCCTATTGCTTTTTTGTAAACATTTTCAGAAAAACCATAAGGCCCTCCAATTACTAAAACCAATTGTTTAATCCCCGAATTCATTTTCTTTTGTAGAAAGTTAGCAAAATCTATAGATCTGAATTCTTTTCCTTTTTCATCTAATAAAACAAGTTGATCTGTGTTTTGAAGTTTAGCAAGAATCAATTCGCCTTCTTTTTCTTTCTGTTGCAGCTGACTTAAATTCTTTACATTTTTAATATCAGGAATAATCTCTAATTGAAATCCGATATAATGCTTTAACCGGTTTTGATAATTTTCGATTAACTGATTTAGATTTTTATCATCTGTTTTGCCAATAACAAGAAGTTTTATTTTCATACTTCAAAATTACGATTATTGTGATAAATTTTCTCTTTTAATCGTATTTTAGCTTAACTAATATTAAAAAATGATATCACCACAACAATTTGAAAATGAATTAGATCTTATTATCAAAAATGGGTTTAGAGAAGATGTAGGGGAAGGTGATCACACATCTTTATCATGTATACCAGAGAACGCGCAAGGAAAAGCAAAGTTGTTAGTAAAGGATACTGGAATTATCGCTGGTGTTGAGTTTGCTAAAAGAGTTTTTAAATATATTGATAAAGACTTAGAAATAGAAACACTTATTTCAGATGGAAATCCAGTGAAGTTCGGAGACATTGTTTTTTACGTTTCAGGAAAGTCACAATCTATTTTGCAAGCAGAACGCCTGGTGTTAAATGCGATGCAACGTATGAGTGCAATTGCTACAAAAACTTTCTTTTTTGTTGATTTGCTTAAAGGAACCAACACTAAAATTTTAGATACAAGAAAAACAACCCCAGGAATTAGAGCCCTAGAAAAATGGGCTGTGACCATTGGAGGTGGAGTTAATCATCGTTTTGCACTGTATGATATGGTGATGATTAAAGACAATCATATCGATTTTGCAGGCGGAATTACGCAAGCAATTACAAAAACGAAAGCCTATTTAGCTGAAAAAAAGGTAGATATTAAAATCATTGTGGAGGCTAGAAGTTTAACTGAGATTGAAGAAATTCTACAAAATGAAGGAGTCTATAGAATACTAATCGATAACTTTTCATTTGAAGACACAAGAACGGCCGTTAAACTCATCAACGGAAAATGTTTAACAGAATCTTCAGGTGGAATTAACGAAGAAACCATTAGGAAATATGCTGAATGTGGCGTTGATTTTATTTCATCAGGTGCTCTAACACACTCGGTTTACAATATGGATTTGAGTTTAAAGGCTGTTTAATGTCAGATAACTATTTCGAAAGTGAAGATTTTCTAAAAATAAACTTCTCTGAATCTAGAATTCTGAAAGGAGAATATGACAATTGCACATTCAAGGAATGTGATTTTTCTAATATTCATGCTTCTAATATTCAATTTGTAGAATGTGAATTCATCGATTGTAATTTTAGCAATACTATTGTAAAGGACACTGCTTTCAAAGATGTTACTTTTTTAAACTGTAAATTGATCGGGGTGAAATTTCACGAGGCAGATTCTTTTCTATTACAACTAAAATTTATCAATTGTCAATTGAGTTTCTCGTCTTTCAGAGAACTAAAAATAACAAATACCCATTTTGAAAAGAGTACTTTAGAGGAAGTAGATTTTGCTTTTTCAAACATAAGTTCTTCAATTTTTTTAAATTCTAGTTTAAAGAATGCTATTTTTGAAAAAACAAATCTGGAGAAGGTAGATTTTAGTACTGCA
>TARA_R110001632_G_scaffold154191_2_pt1 | contig 16658 bp, 15 predicted proteins | sample TARA_R110001632 | Tara Oceans TARA_R110001632 (sample SAMEA4398266) | marine metagenome | biome: Polar Biome; feature: [SRF] surface water layer (ENVO:00010504); material: water (ENVO:00002006), including particulate matter (ENVO:01000060) such as... | depth 5 m
CCCAGTAAGTCTTACATATGTATCTGTGGAATAGAGAGTTCTACAATTGAGTTCTTTATCACCAGTTATTTCTTTGACCGTAGCACATGCGATTTTGTGTTTTTTATCGGGTTCTTGAACCAGAGTAAATCGTTTATTATTGAGGTTCGCAATCGCAGGATTAGCACCCTCTTTAATAACTTGACCTACAGCGGTGGAGGGCATTTTGTATCCGTAATTTCCAGCACCACTACCTACAGTCCGCATCATTAATGAATTAATAACCGATTTACCATTACCACCTACTCCTTTTGCTACAAAGAAATGTTGAACGACACGACCGAATATACCAGTAGATAATACTGTGAGATAATGGTCTCTAATGTTTTTATTGGGGTGTATCTGTTCCATTACACGCATTAAGTCCTCTTTGTATTTCTTGGAATATCCGCTGACCCATTTCCAACCAGTAGTGAGTGATACATATTGAGTATAATGAGGTTTTATCCAACAACCAAGACGCAAGTCGTATATTTTATTCAAGAAACCAACCAAGTATTCGTTTCTATCCAACAAAATCCATTCACTATTACATACACGACATATATCCTTGACGAGACAATCACGAGAACCAACATTACGGAGGTATTTATCTACTTGGTTTAAATACGACATTAATCGCTTAACAATCGCACCCAAGTAGAATAAAACCAAATCACCTTTAAAGTTCTCTGGTAGAGGAGGACAAGGCATTTTGTATTTATCCTCAAAGAACGGTAATTTAGGGGACATGACTTTATTGTCTTTATCCAAGAACTTTTTCTGTGAGTAATCATTCATATCTTTATCTACCTTTGATTTCACTTTGAATGTTCTTTTTACGATATATGTTTTGAACTGATTATCTACGAAATTATTAATTTTAATATGTTTCTTTGTTTCGTCTTTTTCCCAATATACTCCGTTGTAATGAAATGAAAATCCATTCTTAACCAAGAACTTATCACAATACAATAGTTTAAAATAATCGGCATACATACCGTCAGTTTTATCCATTCTCCACAAGTCAAACTTGAGGTTATTATCCAAAATATCACCATATCCCTCGTCTAATGCTTTTTCTGTGTATTTTAGATCAAAACCGAGTTGTTCTTTGATATACCTACTTAAATCAACTAATAATTCGGGTTTATAATTTCTGTCCTCCAACATTATACCGTCATTACACAAAACCGCAATATCGTCTTTGATATATTCATTATCAATACAGTATTGATACATATTCTCCAATACTAAACTTTCTTTGTCTTGTAAGAACCACGAGGTTGTTGTTCCTTGTGGATTGGAATATTTCTTTTCTCCCTTTTTAATTTTATCGTCATTTACCTTTACACATTTATTAAATAAATCGGGGTTCTTTTCACACACCCAGAGCTGTATGTTTTTAATATCATTAATGAGTTTAACAACTTTGGGAGGACAAGTTCCAGTAGTAATTTTCCAAGAGGTTTTCCACTTGTTAAGTGTTCCACCATACATTATACGAATGATAAGGTCTTTGGCGATTTCCTTTGTTGTTGATTTACCGTCGTCTCCACCGACCTTTACAAAATAATTGTTTTCCAAGTCGTATGCTTCTTTGATAATGGTTCTCCACTCCTCACGATTATTACAGTAATCGTCCAATTCAGTAATATTCTCGTAGTTGTGGTGTTTTAATATCTGTAATAGTAATACCGGATGCGCGTTTTCTATATCCACATCTCGCATTACACCATTAACAAGTGTATGACGAGTGCGACGATTAATAGAATGTAATCCAAGAGAACCCTTTGGTAATACTCTACCAATATCGTAATCTTTATTACGAATGTATTCTACTTTCGCAAGATTACGACTAATGTTCTCGGCGTAGTGTTCCAGTTGTGTTTTTTCGTTGGCGAACCATTTTTCGTCTTTGTAGTTCTCTTTCAGTAAAGAACTATTAATACATTTCTGTAGTAGGTTAGGGTCTATAGGTTCATACAGAGTAAGACCGTCAAGGGGGTTTTCACGAGCAAGTGGGATTGTAGCAGACAGTCCAGTCATTCTTGGTATATACATACTATAGATATTATTCTTTAAATCATTACGCATATTATATATAGGTCAATACTAATATGAATATCCTAAATCAATATATCCGTTTCAATTTTTTCCTAAATGATCTAAATAATGATTTCCGTTCAAAAATCATTATTTCTAAATATTCATATTACTAAAGTTGTTGGTTTTGACTCGTGGGCTTCCTCAAGTTTTTGTTCTTTGCGGGGTTTCAAAACATCCTTATAATAGTTCCTGCGTTTCTCTAAAAAGGTCTTATATTTCTCTGGATCACCCTTAAGACCCTCAATATACTTTTTCTGTTTTGCCGACATTTTCTCTTTGTTTTTCTGTTGATATTTCTTACAATTCGCTTGATGTTGTTTATACATTCGTTCTGCGGGGGATTCTGTTGGTAAATCCATTCTGGTATATACATACTATACATTTTATTCTTTAAGCATATTTACGAATTATAGTAAGTCATATCTACATACAACAAGCGGTTTCTAATCCCACCTCTCCAACCTCGTTTTCTGCTTTCTCTGCGAGAATGTCTTTGGTAATAATATCCTCTTGTTTAAATGGGAATACAGTTTTCCCCTCCTCCTCATATTGCTTTTCTAACCGAGAGGAGAAATGGTTTCTAATAACATGTATATTCTCGTTGCGGAAAATCCAACCAGTTCCGTCTGTCTTACTTATCCCTAAATGATAGATAGTTCTGTCTCCCTCTTTCCAATCCTCGGCAGTATCTTTCTCAATTCCCTCTACACTACCAGTCAGTTTAACGAAAAAATAATCACCATTCTCTTTACGGAGCTGTATATCAACTACACAACCCACAAAGTCCCAACCATTTTTAGCAATCCAGTCGCTAATACGCAGAGGTTCGCTACGGTAGTCGGTTGGTCGCCAACTAACATTAGTAGAGATTTCAAAGTCGTCCTCACTCATTCTATAGAGTAGGTATAGATTATTATTTCTCCTAAATAAACGAGATTTAGATTACTTATCCTCTTTCATATATTCCTCTAATCGTTGTTTCCCTAAAGGTGTTAAATCAAAATAGAAAGACCGTGCATCAATTAAACCGAGAGGTATTTTCTTTTCTCTCTCTGTGAATGGAATACTATCATTATAACTAAAGACAGACTCTATTGTGCCTAAAGACTGTAATGTATCAGGGTCTATAAACCCACCACTACTGTTGTATGACCTATATATTCTTACTGCTTTATCACCTTTAGGTAAAAAATATTCAAAAGGATAAAGTTTCACATCATTTTTGAGTATAACCGTTTTTTTAAGGTCGCCTCCTTGAGGGTCAGCATATATAGGTCGGTTAGGGTGTTTTTCCATTAGACCAACCCAATTCGGTATATTATTAACTTGAACCATCTTACTTTTTCTTGTAGTATCGGCAAGTAGTTTCTTTACCTCTTGTGGGGTAATTATTAACTCTCTCTTTTCCTTATCACTTATCTCCTTTTTCTCCGCTTTCTCCCTATCATCTTTTCTCCTCTTTAGTTCCAGTTTATACAACACCGTCTCGTTGGCTAATTTCTTTTCCAATTTCTCGTTCTCCTCTTGTAATTTATCTGCTTTTGATTGTTCTACCATCGCTATTGTAGGTGGTTTCGCCTTTTCAATCCTATCTTGCTCTTTCTCATCCTCCTCTTGTTTTTTATTGAATACTTTCTGTCTCTCACGATTAGCACGAGTAGAGGCAACTGTTTTCTCTCGTTTTGCTTTCTTTCTTTCCTCGTCTGTAGTATATTTACTCGGTCTCCCACGAGATTTCTTTACCACGGGTGGTGTGATTTCCTCTGCGAGAGCAACAGCAGCATCTTTTAAACTCGTAAAAGAACTCGCTTTAGCGTCTCGTTTCGTGTCTTTTTTGTTTTGTTTATAAGCAATAGACAGGTTAGGATCACCAATCGCACACATATAAGTAGTGTTGTTCTCTTTCGCCCAATCTTTAACAAAATTAGTCCAAGTATTACCACTCATTTTCACTATACTATACCTAAACATTATTATTTTCCACATCTTTTACAGATATATTCAACCAATTGAGGTTTTCCAGCACCGACTAATTTAAACCCGTCTCTCGTCTTGGGGAATGCTTTGATAATCTCTTTTAATTGTTTCTTGTTTAATTTCTGTATTCCCTCTTTTGAAAATCCTAATCCAATCCAACTCCTCGCCTTGTTAAATCCAGATTTTACAGCGTCAATACCCTTTGATATAATACCCTTTTCAGGTTCTTTCTCTTTTAGTGTGGGTAATTTCTCCTCACCACTCGCACCTATTTCGCTCTTACCGAACTCACCCTCTACTCTATCCACCACATCGGGACTGTGTTCTGCGATTGGATTTAAACTCTTTGACGGAATAGTAAAATCACTATTACCTGATAATTTACTCACAAGGTCGCTGTCTGTTCGTATATTGGTCTCATTCTCGTTTTTACCTTGGTTCTCCTTGAATAAATCACGACCTACAGTAGGTTTATTGAGAGTGATTACCTCACCACTATCTTTACCCACATCACTCGCAATTTTCGCTCCAAGTGAATGACCGAGTGTGGATACATTTTTAGCACCGTATTTCTCCTCTGCTTGTTTCTGTATTTTTCTGGCGTGAGAAAATCGTTTTGTATCTTTCATATTAAATCCAAGTGCGAGTTTAAGATTATTACCCCAATCTTGGATTGACGCTGACCCACGATGGACTACAACCGCTTGACCTGTTTTGGGATTGTGATACACCTGTGCTCTTTGTCCTGTTAGACCTTTGTCTTGAATAAAATCTCCAATTCGTTCTGGAGGTTTTTTATCGTAAGAGGAGGAGAGAAAGTCTTTAACATATTTCGCCGATACTTTACCACCGAGTAGAACGGACATATTACCACCTGTAGGACAGTTCCTTTTATTCGGTAGTTTTTTATTTTGTTTAACCATTCTTTTTTGGTCTGCTACATTCAAAGCACCTTTTATAATTACATTTTCAGCGGGTTTTGAATACTTATTCTCTTTATCTGCGAAAGGATTTTTACTTGATTTATTAGGATTTAAATCTCCTGAATGAACTATATGAGATAATTCTTTAAAAAGACATGCGTTTCCATTACCTACATTCTCATTTACATATGAGCGTAGTTGTGAGGCTTCTCCTTTCTGTTTCGCCGATGCACCACCTTTGATTTTCGGTTGTTTCATTTCAGTTATAGAAATATGAATAGGGTCTTGAGAGTCTGTTCGTTGATATAATACCATCTTTATACTATATCAGCATTTTTTTATCCTAAATAGACCAATTAAAGAAATCGCCTGTGTGTGTGTGCTCCTCCAATTGCTTCGGGTAATCTCATTTCAAAACGAGAACCACCTCTACCCTCAAAGCGACGACCAGACCCCTCTGTGTCTCCTGCTGCGGCTGCTGTTGTTGCTGCTGCTCGTATAGCTCTCATTTCTGCGGCTGTGCGTCTTGGTCGTCTTGGGGCGACTATTGCTCCGTCTTTGAATGAATCACTCAAAGAACCACGACCACCAGGAGTATTAATCCCCTCTAATTGTTGTTGTAGTGTTGTAATATCTCTAATAATAGGTGTTAATACGGAACGGAATCGTTCTAATGTTGCGGCGGGTAAATTACGAGATAGTTGATCTATCTCTTGGACATCGCCTACGAGTTGAGAATTGAGACCTGATATACTCTCAATCTGTTGTGTGGTAAATATCTGTAGGGATGGGACTTGTTGTGAGATATACAGTAATAGGTTGGCGACTGACTTGGAAACAGCACTAACGGCAGATATATATCTATCAATTGCTTTACTACCGTATCCACCCGGAGCGGATGCTGTTAATTTAAGTTGATTACCTATCTCACCAAGACTGGTAATAATATCAATCATACTGGAATAGAGGTGATTGTATTTCTCTGTTAGATCACCCTCTTGACCGATAGTCTGTTCTGTTCCCTTGTATTGTCGTTTCAATAATTTATTCACTCTCGCATTAGGGCGTAAGAGCGAATTAAGTTCTTCTGCGTTCGGGTCTAAAAAACGAGGCATTATACAATAGATACATATTTTATAATACGACTAAAACATCATTAAAGCAATCTTATTTCTTGTAAAGACCGTGTTCTTTTACATATTTACTTGCCTCTATCATTTTCATACCTTTTTCAGCCATTACCTTTTTCACAATCGCAGCACGAGCGGAACGACCACCTCCAACTGCTTTTGTAATGGCTTTATCTGCTGCCTTTTTCAAAGCCTTTGTTGCTTTTGGAGCGTTCTCAATAACGGCTTCCTTTAGTGCTTTCTTACCCTTACGCACGAGAGGTTTAGTCATTTCAATAGCGTCGTCAAGAATATTACCTCCACAAGGAGCACCGAACTCACGAGTTCCACTTGATCTACCACAAGCGTCTTTACCTGAACCAGGCATTTTACGCATCGGTGGGACAAGAGATTTCATATCTGTTGCTTTACCTAAACCAAGCATTTCCTTACCCTTTTTCATCGCAGCCTTTTTTCCCATATCCAATAATTCAGGTGCTACTGCTTTTGCTTGTTTCTCTAAAAACTTACCAAAGTTAAAAGAACCACCATATTGTTTTTTACCGAGACCAGTCATTAGTGGGAGAGCAATAGGAGCAACTTTAGAGGCAAGACCCATTACATCACCGAAACCTTTCTTGAAACCGTCCCAAAAATTACCACCGACAATAGCGTCTGCGATTGCTTTCTTTTTGTCCGCCATACTTGCTTTGCGTCCTAAACCCATTAAAAGAGGGAGAGCAATAGGAGCAATCTTTTTTGCTAAACCAGCGAGACCCTTGAGGAAATTACCTCCTCTCATACCTTTTGCTCGTCCTACATGACCCTTACCAGGCGCACCTCTACCTAACCCAACAAGAGAGGCTGCTTTAGTAGCGATTGGGAGAACAGATGCGGCAGTATCGGCAACCTTACCGACTGTGTTGATAGTATCAGTAAAACCCTTTGAAAAATCTTTCCAAAAGTTTCCACCAACAGCACCATCTACTCCAGCCATTTCACTCCTGCCGTGGAGACCAGTATGAGCGCCTCCACTTGAAACTGCTAAACCCGCCCTCATATTCATAGGAGGATAAGCGGGAGAATTACCGTTGAGAATGTATTTACCAGCCTTAACTCCTCCAGACATTACTCCTCCACTTGTATCTCCTCCGTGAGAGTAATCTCTACCGATATTGGGAGTATTTGATATTCCTTGTGCGTTGTGGAACGAGGACATTCTGTATCCCATCGGGTTGGGAAAATACTGGTGTTTGTTTTGGAAAAGAGCGTCGTCCTCCATTTGAACTATACGAGATGCTAAATCTCGGTTATAACGAGTATCGTAAGTGATGTTCGCTTGAGGCATTATATATATACTACGCATATTAAATGGAACAATTCGTTTAATATGTATTATTTGTATTAGAAAAACCTATCATTATTTCCTAAAGTTTAACAGAGACCCTTTGCTCCGCCACTTGTAGCACCACCGCTGGGAACTCCACCGCTGGAAACTCCACCGAAACGGCGACAAGCAGCACGGACAATACCGTGTAGAGGCATATTAAGCATATTACCACCAACCATACGCTTGATTTCAGCAGATTTCATAGCGGATGCTTGTTGGCGGCTCTTTGCGTTTAAGACCATCTCCTTGGTTAAAATACCCGTATATATGGCGGAAACACCTTGCTGTGTGGTGAGGATTCCTGAATTGGCGGCAATCACACAGATTTCAGGGGTAATAGCAGCACCTCCAGTAGCAGACAAAGTATTAGAACAACCGATTTGGAATTGTAGATTGTAATTACCGAGAGAACCACAAGTGATGTAATCTGGGAGGGATAAATCGTAAGCAGGAGACAAAATCAAGAGAGAACCAGTAGAGTTGAGAGCAACACCCACACCACCAGCACCAGCAGCTCTTTGAACGACACCACCGAACTCACTAAAGCTTTGTGTAGAACCATTCTTAACGGACATACGCCACAAGTCATATTGAGATGCGGACGAAAGGAGACCAGATTGGTTATTCAAGTTAATTGAGATGTTGTTGATAGTAAAAAATGCTGAAGCGTCTTGAACTGTTTGGGAGTTCATCGGCTTTCTAACATTAATGATAAGCAGGTCAGGTATTTGGTTAATCTGTAAATTACTTGATGTAAGAGTGGCTGAACCTTGTGCTGCGACAGAGGTGGTATTAGCACTTGAGGTCAAGTAGCGGGGCATATCCATATAAGGCACGACATTCTTGGTCTCAACAAGGTCGCTTGGCTGTGTAGAAAGGAACTTGAAAAGGAGAGAAGGTGTGGTAGGGATTTGCTGGGTAAGAACAGCACCACCAGCGGTGAAACCGTTGGGATTAGCAGCAGTTCCTAAAGCAATAGTTCTAATGTAAGGATTGGCTGTAGAGAACAGACGCTTACATGTCGCATCAATATTGAATGTGAAAGTCATATTATTGATTCCGAGTAATCCTTGCTGATTATATTCAGGATCACCGAAAATGAAAGGAGAAAGGAAAAGAGGTTCAGCGACAACTGTGGAGAACTCAATAACCCAAGTATCATTAGCATTAACAGCAACAGGGGAAGCATCACCCGCACCACCAGCACCGTCAGTTCTGGCGATAGTAATACTGGCTGGGTGAGCGCCACGAGGAACTTGGTCTATATCGTATGAAGCATTAGTATAACCTGCTAAAGGATTGTTGTTTGCGCCAAGAGCGTCGGCATATCGGGCATATGCTTGATCCGGGAGACTTGGAGTTCCAGAATTATACCTATACAACTCACGGGAGTTATTAAGTCTCAAGATGGATGGGAGAATATCTTGTAAATTGGTGGATACGGTTGTGTTGTTAATTTGGGCGGTTGCGGTAGTCATTAGAGAAGCAAGGGGGAATGCTGCTAAAGAGTCGCTTACACCGTAGTCAAAACAAGTAGCACCAACGGGGACAGCACCAGGAGTTCCAACACCTCCAGTATTACCAAGGGTCATCGTAAAAGAAATGCCTGAATTAATTAAAACATCCCGCCCAATAACAACATTTTCGCTGGGAACTTGGACTGAATAGATCAAAGAGGAGTTAGAAGCACTCGTAGAGGGAAAACGCTGAAAGGTGGTTTGAGATGCACCAGATTTGACGGCAAAGTCAATATCACTCGTAATATCACCGATTACGGAATCGCGCACAAGAACAGTTTTGAAGTCGCTCATTATACAATATACTCACAAAAGAATTGTGAGTATATGGTTGAATTGTTGAAAGGTATTGCTAAATACTTAAGGGTTAAAGTTCTTGTTGTTATACGCCGACTTTTTCAAGAACGCCACTTTCATCGTAATTGCCTCGCCAGAGTTTATTATAAAAGGATTGAGTTGCCCGAACTTATTTCTCCAGAAAACTCTTAAATCAATATTACTAATAGGTGTATTTCCGTAGAGAGTAATTAGTCTATATTGTGAGCTGGGGTTATATACCAAGTTTGGTTTATACTGTCCTGTATCACTTACTAAATCTGTGATAATATTGGCGAAATTACTATTATTTCCTCCTAAAACAACCTCCTGACTATTGTTAAATATCAAAGGGGTAGATACTTGATTTGATTGAATAGGGAGAGTATTTGATACAAAAACAACTGCCGTAATTGGAGACATGTTTGCTATAGTAGAACAATCTTGATATACCTTAACTGCTCTATAAGTAGGAGGTGCTGGAGCGGGAGGAACAGGAGCGACTGTAATTGTGTCTAAATCACTTGACCCATTATTCCTTGGTTCAAAGAGAAAATTGCGTCCAACAAGAGCGGGAGCATACCCCTTATATTTTGCTGGGAATGTGGGGAATAGAGCAAAGAGCGGAGCGTTGAAATACAACTTAAATCTACCTACTGGTCCTGATGTTCCATTATTAGTCCCGAATGCCGAGAAATCAAAGTAAGCAACAGCACTATTACTTGTTGTATCCCAATTCAAGAACGGGGCTGCGTCAGTAGCGCCATTACCAGGAGCAGGACCGTAAGGCGACGGACCTGGGGTAGTTGCGGCGGTAATAGCAACAGCGAGGTCAGCGTAAGCCTCTCCTAAAGTAATATTGATTAAGTCAATAAACCATCCGTAATTATATACATTATAGTATCCAGTAGAGTTATTCTGTAGTCCATTATCAGTTTGGTTGGGGGGTAGTGGTATGGAAACCGAACCGTCTTGAGGAATAAACGAGACGAACTTTTCTCCTGATGTAGCCTTGGTTTCTATTCCAGCACCGAGACCAGCGTCCGTCTCCCAGTCAATACGGAGACTGTAAAGGGTCTTGTTTAGGTCTGCTTGGTTAGGTTCAATAGAGGGTATAAAAACTGGGAGAGAACCAGTCTCCATCGTAAATCGTAATATAGATAAATAATAGTCCTGTGGGTTTGATACAAAGGGCATCGTTCGCTGTTCGTTAAAATAGAACTCTGGTGGCTTAACGGTCGTAGATTTAAAATTACTTACTGTAATATCAAAATACAACTGATCCGCTTGGGCTGCGTTGAGGGTAGGGTTCAATTGCGACATCTTATAATATACCAACACATTTAATATTGAATGTTGGTATGTTATTACACATATATCTCCTAAATAAGGGGTTCTAATAGTTTGCTTTAATCATCATCCTCATCTCGTATCTTGTTGGTAATTCTGCTGTTAAAGTGAGTGCTTGATTAATTGGAACTGCTGCGGCGAGTTGGGCGACGACAGGATCACTTGTCTTTACCAAAAATGCTCCACTAACAGGTTGGTTGGCTAATAAACAAGGTTCATTCGTAGGTCCTGAGTCGGTATTATTAGACGCACCATTAGAATCATTCGGTAAGACGCTACGATCTACGGTTGATGTCCAGTTGAGTGCGTCGTTATTAAAACCAAAACCCGCATCAACCTTATTAATGAATTGTGGTTGTAGAGGAGGAATATTATTCTCTACAAGGGTCGCAGAAATAGTGGCTGTTCCAGCAACCCCTTGTGTAGAACCACCGTCATTTACAGAGACCGCTTTAGGTAATAGACCTGACGAACCCTCACCATTTTCTTTTGACGCATTAGGTAGGTTAAAATGTTCGGCATCCACACTACCGAAAATTGTGCCGATATGTTTAAATAAATCATTAAACTCAAAGCGTCGGTCAAGGCTTCTACCGTCAGCAACTAACCATTTAATACCTATATCACCTGTGCCTCCTTGCGTTCCAGCGTAATACAACATACTCCCGAGAGGGAGGGGAAAGTTTTTGCTTCCTAAACTATTGGATACGGACATTATATATATTAGGTATAAAATAACTTGATATATATAGACATATTACTTAACTCTAATCAACGGAACAATATTGAAACTGGGAGCAACATATCCAGCAGGAGCGGTAATATCAGCGAAAACATCCACAGGGTCAGTAGGGACAGCACCGTTGTCGTAATATACCTGTGGAGCAAAATCAGGGTAATCAACTGGATTACCAGGATTAATGGGACTGGTTGCTGGATGAAATGGATCAACTGTGGCGGAATTAAACTTACCGTCGTTGGATGTTCCAATATCATCTCTCACGAAACGATATTCGTAAGAACCACCCGCTCGTCCAGTAGGATTACTGTCCGTCCAGACAGGCTGGTTCTCGTATCGCCCAAGAGGCGGGTCAATCCCAGGAACAGAATCAGTAATATCCCTGTAATACTGATTTGTCCCCGCATACGAACTCGCAGTATAATCACACGCAAAAGTAGGTAGATTTTCAGGTTTAATACTAAAGGTTGCTGTTGCGAAATTAGAATTAGAGGGTTGTAATTCAATACCGACAGAAAAAGAACCATTAGGACAACCCACTAACAGATTGGTAGGAGGAACTTGTGCTCCTTGTAGGGACTGCCATCCAATAAGGTCGGGGATTTGGAAAGTTCCAGCAGGAGGAGGAGTGCCTGGATTATCATATCTATTACCAAAACAACGCAAAAGATATTCATTCCCCTTTTTAGGTAGGGCTCTACCGTCTGCTCTCATGAACCCAGTAGTCTCCTCTATTTCAATACGCTTACTGTCTAATCCAGCCCAATACAATACACCACCGATAGGAATGTAGTTGAGGTTTCCGTCAAAGTAATTTGCTTCACTCATCTTATATAATACCTACGCATTAAATAAAAAACACAATCTCGCTAAATAATTAGAATGGTGGATTAGGTGGTATAACATACCCACTCAAAGCAGGAACATCCTCAAAAGGAACTTCTGTCCCTCCTCCTTGTCCGTTGTCTCTTACAGCAACAGCAGCCTTTTGAGCCTCGTCGTCTGCTTGTTGATTACGGTCGTCTGTTTGTTCGCTCAAAGCAACCGCCTCGGCAGCAAGTTCGGCGGTTCTTGCTCGTGCTTGGACTGTAATATTATCCCAATTGCGTCTCCTTTCACCAGTAGGGTCGGTTAAGAAAGACGACACTTTGATAATCCAGTTAGTAGATACACCTCCAAAATTAATACCGTGGTTTGAATCAGTTTGTATAGTATTAATCTTTACTTGGTCTGGATTCTTAAATGTAGGAGTCCAAGCAGTAAGATTCCAAGCTCCTGAACCTGTCTTGGAGGAGGATGATTTAATACAGGAGGGGTTTGTAGCAGTTCCAGCAACGATACAAGTTTTTAGGGGTTGAGTAGCCATCGTATTCCCTGCCGAGAACTTGATATATTTTGGGTATTGGTAAGTAAAGTTCGCAGCAGAAAGAGCTGGGATATTAGCAGTCAATATTTCAAGACCATCATCTTGATCTATCTGTATTGAGGCGGGAACTACACCACCGTCAGTTCCGTCGCTCACAACTGTTTTATCTTGAGGAAATATAAAATTGCTTTGGTCTGCGTTATTTAAATCAGGAATAGAGAACGAATCAGCAGGAGTAGCGGCAACTTGAAAAGCGTCGCCGATTACAGCGTATAATTCAGGATAATCCGCCTTTGATAAAGACCGTCCATCACAAGAATACCACGCTTCTGTAGGGTCGTTGTTTATTAGTTGGAAACAAGGTATAATTGCTCCAACTGGAGAGGGAAAGCCATCTACTTCTAAACTATTAGAGATACTCATTATAATATACCAACACATTAAAAAGTCATTTCAACCATACAATATCTCGGGGTAAATCCATTTTCCAACAGTAATACAGACAATCAAAATAACATGCTTGTTTCCAGTTCTCGGGAGTCTTACCATTAATCATTTTATTAAAATGGATTCTCTTTTTAGGAACTATTACTTGAATGGGGTCAAGGTTGTCGTGAAATAGTTTCCTAAAATACTGTGTATTGATTTTACTACTCGGCATTATTAGGATAAAAGGTTTGTTGAGTTCAACCAATCGTTTTAGTATTTCAGGTATTTGTTGGAACGGAGGATTGCTTACCACAACCTCACCAAGGTCATTCTTAAAGAAATCTACATCTTTGTGTATAGTATTAAAACCGAGTTCTGTTAAAAAACTACCACTCTTACCGTCCCCGTAAAATGATTCCCATATTAATTTGTCTTTTGGAATATAGTCTTTGATTTGTTCCCACGCTGATTTTGGGGTCATATAGTCGTCGTGTTTTCCAGTATAAGGTTCTGTAAAGATTAAATCACTCGTCCCCATTAAGATACACACAGAAAAAAAAACCCATTTGGATTATTTTTATTTGTTTTTGTTTTTATTCCTACATCTCTAACTCGCCCACCCACCCAGTAGTGTATAATTTTGCGAGTTCATCAACACTATACGCTATATCAACTGTATTATAGTTAATCAAAACAGTCTCCTTGATTGGTAGAATAAAGAACGACTTGGTTTCAGCGTCCCAAAGGAGGTCTTCCTCTTTGAACTCATTATAGGACTTATACCCAGTCAAGATTGGTGTGGGTTTCCCCTCTACATACTTACCAGCATACTTACCCCACACAGATTTCCAACAGTCTATTTCCACACCCTTCTTTGTAGTGTGCGTTCCTTTGAGAGCGAAATAGGGGAACTTGACTTGATTATCAGTCTCTTTATATGCTTCTCTTATTCCGTCCTCTCCCGCTGTGCGAATAATGATACTGAAAAGTTTGTCTCTTTGTCTGTTAAAGAAATCTCTGGCGTGTCTCATATTCGCAGCCGTCCCCTTAACAGCGAGAGCGGCAACTTGCGCTTTGGTTAATTGTTGTTCTGTTTCACTCATATTGATGTATTGATACTAATAGGTAGTAGGAAAAAACTATAATCAATTTTGTTTAGGATTGATGATGGAAAGTATAAAATACACTACCCTTTTGATTAATTCCATCATTCATTTTGTATAAAATTGATTGTAAAATCTACTATACATCTATAAGCATCAACAACAACAGAACAGCGAATATGAATACATCAACAAGTAAGTATGCCGTAATGGATAGTGGAACAGGTAAAATCACAGAGGGATTGCCGATGTTCTTACAAGAGGGAGGGGAGGAGAAAATTGCCGAGCGTAGAAAGGAGTTGGAGGTCTTTGTGAAACTCTTAAAGAATGCCCCTGCGTCCATCATTCCCAAGACGACGATTTACCTTAATCCCGCCAACACCGACTACGATGCGTGGTGGGGACAGCAGGACACCAAGCGTAGCGTGAGAGATTGGTTGTTAAACAACGACCACAAAGTAGATGGTTGTTTCGGCAATTGGTCTGCTGGGTTCTTGGGTAGTCGCTGGGCGGATTGTGAGATTAATGGAAACCGATGCCGTTTCGCATTCTACTCTCGTAAAACCGACCCTCACAATTTCCCTGCGGACACCACCAAGATAGGCAATTACCAATTGGTTATTGACCCCTCCAACTAAAAAACAAAACAAAATAAATAGATTATTTCAATAAAAAGAATGTAAAATACCTAAATAAATCCTTTTTTATTCCTTTTTGGATTATTTCAAGTCAAAATACATTAAAAACTGATACTTAAAGTAATATTTTATAAAATATTACCTATATTGATATGATATAATCTATATATACAATAAAAAAGGATTGAAATAATCCATTTTTATTCGTTTTTGTTGTTTATCTTGATTTTTTATTTGTTTTTGTTGATATAATCTAATACTCTAATCCATATCCGTTTCCAACTCTCTCCGCATCCCAAAAGTTCTTGAGTGTGGGGAGTTTCGTTCCCTCCATTTCAAGATACTCCTTTTCTCCTTCTTCATACTCCGTTCTGCTGGTAATGAAAACCATTCCATCCTCCAAGAACTTATCTACCTTGTGGTCGTCCCAACCGAACTCTTGTTTGAAATAGTTCTTGTTGGGTTCAAGGCAGTTCTTACGGAACTGAAACCAACTAAAGTCAAAGTAGCAGAATGGTTCGCTGTTGAGTAGTTCTCCTAATGATACGAACCAGTCGTAGGTCATTTCTGGGGAGAGAGGTTGGCTACACTCGGGTAGGTTGATTAAAGCATGTTCGTCCCCCGGACATCCCATACGAAATAGTGGTAGGCGTAATACCCAACCCATACGACCTCCACCAACACTCATTTTCATCCGTCCGCATTCCCACAGAGTATTTACGGGGTTAATTCGCATACGGTATTTGACGGTTGTCTCACCATCGTAAGTGGTTGTCTCTGTTCCGTTGTCTATAGAGACGACGGTTGATTTAACCTTGATGACTTTTTTTGGTTGGGGGAGAGCTGGTGCGTCAGGTTTAGGTAAGGGTTTGATTGCGTAGATTACCATTTTCTTCTGGTTAGTTGAAATCCATTTCTGTTTGGTGTAAAACCAGTATTGAATATTGTTATTGCGAAAGAACTTGGTCGTAGAGTTTCGTCCTCCTCCATTACCACAGAGGATTGCTCGTGTATTATCACCCATTATCTTGGGCTTGTTGGCGAGGAGTGGAAACGAACACACCGCATCTAAATCCTCGCCCACAGCAAAATCCGCCTGTGGATCATCTGGATAAGGGTGGTTTTCGTAGTAGTGATTGTGTTCCTCAATCTTCTTGAGGAGATATTCTCTCTCCTCGTCGGTTGTATAAGGCAGAATGTATGATTGATGTCCCATTTTACTGTGTATTACGCTGTATTGATACAATAGGTATAAGTAGAGATTTGCTTTCAATTTTATACAGAGGTGTTGATGGAAAGTAATGGGTTATACTATCATTTTGATTAATTCCATCACTTATCCTAAACAAAATTGATTGTAAATCCCTACTAATACCTAATGTATCTTAAGTCAAAACATTATAATGTCTGCTATTCAATTCAAGAACACTTTCCAAGATGTCCTCTGGGACGAGATTGATATTGAGGAGGAGGGGAGTGAGGAATGTAATTTTATCAATTTCCCAAAGGGGAGTGATTTCGCCGAGTTATTGAATATGAAAATCGCTACACGACTCTGCGATGAGTTCAACGAGCGTGGTTGGGACGAACAGGTTGAATATACCTACGATCCCAAAAAGAATGGAATGTTTATCCGTAAAACAAAAATAGAAAACCCTGTCTGTAAATCGCCTGA
>TARA_R110001632_G_scaffold8386_8_pt1 | contig 16626 bp, 19 predicted proteins | sample TARA_R110001632 | Tara Oceans TARA_R110001632 (sample SAMEA4398266) | marine metagenome | biome: Polar Biome; feature: [SRF] surface water layer (ENVO:00010504); material: water (ENVO:00002006), including particulate matter (ENVO:01000060) such as... | depth 5 m
CCCTGTTAGTAATTTATTTTTAGAGGAATGGCGTGAGTTTGCTATAAAACACCCCTATGATAGCTTATTTAATTGGCTAAGATTTATTGGCGTTGAAAACAAGCAAGGAAGTATTGGGGTTGATGAAGCACTACAAATTGTTAAGAAACTACAACTAAAATCATACGAAGGCGGTTTTAAAGTGATGATTATTTGGATGGCAGAAAAGATGAATATTGCTGCTGCAAATAAGCTATTAAAACTAATTGAAGAACCGCCTGACAAGACTGTTTTTTTATTAATTACCGAGAATGAAGAACAGATTATAAATACGATAAAATCGCGTTGTCAAGCACTTCATTTTCCTTCATTGAGTGAGCAAGACATTACCAATGCTTTAATTAGTAGAGAAGGAGTTTCAGAAAATGAGGCTTCAAAAATAGCGCATCAAGCAGAAGGAAATTATAACAAAGCCGTTCATTTATTACAGCAAGACTCTAAAGATCTTATTTTTGAAAAATGGTTTATTACCTGGATTCGTTCTGCTTTTAAAGCGAAAGGAAATGCTGCTGTTATACAAGAATTAGTTGTTTGGTCTGAAACGATTGCCAAAACAGGGAGAGAAACTCAAAAGCAGTTTTTAGAATATTGTTTGCAGTTTTTTAGACAGGCCTTGTTATTAAATTACAAATCTCCAGACTTGGTGTTTTTGGAAACTCAGACTCCAAAATTCAACTTACAAAACTTTGCTCCTTTTGTGCATAGCGAAAACATTTTAGCGATAGAAAAAGAATTAAATGATGCCATGTATCATATCGAAAGAAACGGAAATGCTAAAATTATTTTATTAGATCTTTCAATGAAATTGACTCGTTTTCTTCATAAGAAAGAGTCTATAGTTTAGTTTTCTAAATTCCTTTACTCACTCTTTTCTCAATATATAAATCTGCAATTGTAGGGTTTTCTGGACACTTTTTAATCAATTCAAAAGTATCTCCTGCTTTTACGTTTCCTGTTTGAAGGATCTTAAAATACACACCGCACATGGTTGTATTCCAAAATTGTTTTACAATTTTCATGTCGTTAAAACGAACACCCAGCTTCATACAAGGGTTTCTTGGTTTTGTAACTTCTACAATGCATTCGCCAACTTTATACGTATCTCCAACGTGCGTTTCGGTTTCTTCTAAATCATCAATAGTTAAGTTTTCTCCCATCATTCCGTATTGCCAATCCAACTCTGGATACAATTCTTTCCAATATTTATAATGCTTCAGCGAATATCCATAAACGGCTTGATCTATTCCGCCATGATTTTCCCTATTACAAATTACATCCCCTTTTACGTCTTCATGATCTAAGAAAATAGATGTATCTACTGGGAATTTAAAAATTCCTGTAGTTACTAGTTTCCCTTTCCAATCGATTTCTTTTCGTTCGCCAATGTTCGTTGCAATTATTTTCATCTTCCTTTTAGTGATATTTTGGATAATCTAGGTGCTTTTTTGAATCTTCTTCAGATTGTTCTACAACATCTTCAAAACAACAACTGTTGAATTCAATTCCTGGAATTTCTTGTAAGAATACCTTAGTTGATGAGCTTTCAACTTCTGTTTTTTCTACTGTATATGTTTTGTCTAATTCTAAATGTTTTTTTGCGATTTCCTTATGAAAATTATATCCAACATCTAGATCATCGCAAATTACTTTATGTCCTTTAAGTGCATATATTTCCATACTTTCTATTTTAAAAAATTCTGTAATACATCTGCAATCTTTCTATTATCAGATAATTGTGGAATTTTATTTTGTCCACCAAACTTGCCAATCGATTTCATGTATTCGTGAAAGCCTCCTTTTTTCACTTTTCTAATCACCAAAGGTTTTAATATTTTTCCGGCGATCAAATCAAAGTAATAAATATTTTGCTCTTGCATAGAAGCATCAATCTTTGCCGCTAATTCTTCGATATTTTCTGGTTCATTTTCAAATTCAATAAACCATTCGTGATATGGCAATCCTTCGGCAGCATTTACCTGCGGTGCCACCGTAAATTCACTTACAGTTATTGGTGTTCCAACGATGGAATCATTCAATGCTTTTTCTACTTCTTTACCAATTACATGTTCTCCAAAAGCAGAGATAAAATGTTTGATTCTTCCCGTCACTTTTATTCTATAAGGAAGCAAAGAGGTAAACTCTACTGTATCGCCAATATTGTATCCCCACAAACCTGCGTTTGTATTTAAAATAATGACATAATTAACGCCCAATTGAACATCTTCAATAGATATTCTAGTTGGGTTTTCGTTATAGAATTCGTTCGCAGGAATAAATTCATAAAAAATTCCACTGTTTAATTGCAGCAACATTCCTTTCTCTATTTGAGAATCTTGATAGGCTATAAAGCCTTCGGATGCTGGATACAATTCTATATAATCTATTTTCTTTCCAATAAGAGATTCGAACTTATTTTTATAGGGTTCAAAATTGACTCCCCCGTAAATAAAGAAATTGAAATTTGGGAATGTTTCTGAAATAGGTTTCCCTGTTTTTTCGATCAGTTTTTCAAAATACATTTGTACCCAAGAAGGAATTCCGCTAATAACAGACATGTCTTCATCAATAGTTTCTTCTACAATGGCATTTACCTTTGTATCCCAATCTTCAATGCAATTTGTTTCCCAGCTTGGCAAACGGTTTTTTAATAAGTATTGAGGAACATAGTGCGCTACAATACCGCTTAATCTCCCTAGTTTTACTCCGTTTTTATCTTCTAAAACAGGACTTCCTTGTAAGAAAATCATTTTACCGTCTACAAAACTTGCATCATTTTTTTCTGCGATATAAAACAGCAAAGCTTCTTTTGCCGCTTTAATATGAGTTGGCATTGAGTCTTTGGTTATAGGAATGTATTTTGCCCCAGAAGTTGTTCCTGATGTTTTTGCATAGTAGATAGGTTTTCCTTTCCATAAAACATCTTCCTCCCCTGCAACCATTCTATCTACATAAGGTCTTAATCCTTCGTAATCAGTAACGTTTACTTGTTTTTTAAACTCTGAATAATTCGATATTTTATCAAAATTATGATCTCTTCCAAAAGCGGTATTTTTTGCTTTTTTTATGAGCTTTCTAAAAACTTTCTGTTGTGTTTTATGAGGATTATACGCCCATTTATAAACTTTTTTTCGAGCTTTTCTTGCAAAAGGAATGGCTAAAGTAGACTTGATACTCATTTATTCGAAATCTATATAATTTGTAGGATTTACGGCGTAACCATCACTCCAAAGTTCAAAGTGTAAATGTGGTCCAGTAGTTAATTCACCGGTAGATCCAACACTTGCTATTGCTTCACCAGACTGCACTAAATCCCCTTGTTGTTTTAACAATGTTCCATTGTGTTTGTATACAGAAATATAGTTACTGGTATGTTTAATTATAATTACATAGCCTGTTTCTGTAGTCCATTCAGAAAAGATAACTGTTCCGTCTGCAACTGCTTTTACAGGTGTTCCTGTTTTTGCGACAACATCTAAAGCAAAATGTTTGTTTTCTGAATTAAATGATTGAGAAACGGTTCCGCTAATGGGTGCAAAAAACACAATCTTTACTTTGTTTTGTAACTCGTCTGTTAACGGAAAACGATCTCTGCTTTCAATTTTTTCTCTAAAAATTGAATCTTGCTTGGTTGCGTTTAATTTACTTATATCAATTTGTGTTCTTTTCGCTAATTCTTGAATAGAATCGATCGTGTCATCCGAAGTAATCTCACCTGTTAATACAGCCTTAATAGACTTTGTATAGTTTTCTAAAACAGCCAATCTGTTCTTTAGCGAATCTGATTCAAATGTAAGTTTGGTTGCGTCTGTTTTTAATTTCGATGAAGAGTATCCTGGAATGTATTCTTTTATTGGCGTAAAGGCTATTAATAAAATGGTTGCTAAAATCAGAAAAACAGAAAATACTCCTCCAAAAACATACACGTTTAACCGTGATAATTTTAAAGCGAACCTTTCTTCAAAAGTATTTTCATTTAAAACAACTAAGCGATACTTGTCGGTTAGTTTCCGTTTTAATTTACCTTTCTTTTTTTTGTCTTTAGCCATTTCCAAATCTGTAATCACACAAATATACAACGAAACCTTCTTAGAGGAATTTTGTATCCTGTGTTAAAATTATGCAATAAAAAATCATCTAAAAGAAATCTCGAGTATTTACTTTCTGTAAAAATTCATCTCATCAATATATTTCCACACTTCTTTGGGTAACATTGGAGCAACATTTTTATTATTCTTAATTCCATTTCTAATTAAAGTTGCCGAAATTTGAATTATTGGGGCATCAACTATATGAATTTTAGGATGGTTCTCAAAAATAGTTTTTGTGGTGCCTTCCGCTATTCTTGGATAACAATAAATCTCATGATTTTCTAAAATAGTTTCATAATTTTTCCATTTATGAAAACTCTTTAAATTGTCTTCGCCCATAATTAAACTAAACTCGTGATCCGGATATTTCTCACCAATATATGCAAGTGTATTGACCGTATAATTTGGTTGCGGTAATTTGAATTCTATATCTGAAGGGTTAATTTTTGGATACTCTTCAAGTGATAAATAAACCAGTTGGTATCTGTGGTGATTTTCTAAAAGAGAGCTTTTCTTTTTATGTGGATTGTGAGGTGTAACAACCATCCAAATTTCATCTAAGTCTGAATATTCCACCAAATGATTGGCAATGATAATGTGACCAACATGAATTGGATTAAATGTACCAAAATACAGCCCGACTTTCATTTCTTATTTCTTTAAAAAACCTTCTACTAAATCTTCTGCTTCTTTTAAAGCTGTTGCTAAATCATCATTTAAAATGATGGTGTCAAACTGAGGCGCAGTTGCCATTTCAGTTGGAGCTTTTGCAACTCGCATAGCAATTTTTTCTGGAGACTCCTCTCCTCTTTGCTTCAATCTTATAATTAACTCATTCATGTCTGGAGGTTTTACAAAAACCGCTAAAGTTCTGTCTGGAAACTTCCTTTTAATTCTTAATCCACCAGCTACATCTATATCAAAAATAACATGCTTTCCTTTTGCCCAAATACGTTCTACCTCAGCTTTTAATGTTCCATAGAAATTATTAATATATACTTCTTCCCATTCTAGAAATTCATCAGATTTTATCTTCTGTTTGAATTCATCTGCTGAAATAAAATAATAATCTTTCGCATTAATTTCTTTACCTCTAGCCTCTCTAGAAGTTGCAGAAATTGAGAATTCTAAACCAAATCTTTCTTGACTTAATAAATGACGAACAATCGTTGTTTTTCCTGAACCAGAAGGTGCTGAGAAGACAATTAATTTTCCCTGAAAGTCTGACATCTATAAAACGTTTAATATTTGTTCTTTAATTTTTTCTAACTCGTTCTTCATCTGAATAACCGCTTTTTGCATTGGAGCAAAATTGGCTTTAGACCCAATGGTATTCACTTCTCTTCCAATTTCTTGAACAATAAATCCTAATTTTTTTCCATTAGAATCTTCTGTCCCTAATTCTTGTAAGAAATACGTTAAGTGATTTGCTAATCTAACTTTCTCTTCGTTAATATCTAATTTCTCTAGATAGTAAATCAACTCTTGTTCAAAACGATTTTCATCAGTTTCTACTTTTAAATCATCAATTGCCTTTTTTAAACGCTCTTTTACATAGTCGATTCTAGCATCATCAAATGATTTTACCTCTTCTAAATAAGATTGAATATTTTTAATTCGCAGTTTAAAATCATCTTCTAAAGAGGCTGCTTCATCAACTCTATATTGTATGATTTCTTTAAGAGCTTCTTGAATATTAGCGTTAATTTGACCCCATTCTTCTTCATTTAATTCTTCTCGCTCTGTCTTTAATGCATCCGGCATTTTTATCGCCATTTTCAATAATTCAACATCATCGGAAGAACCCGTTTGTACAACATTTCTTAATTGTTGCATATATTGAGCAACCACTCCTTTATTAACAACTGTTGAAGTTTCATCAGCAGTCATTTCTACATAGATAGAGAAATCTACTTTTCCTCGCACCAATTTAGAAGCTAATTCTTTTCTAACATTAAGTTCTTTTTCTCTGTAATAAGAAGGTATACGGACGTTTAAATCCAAGTTTTTACTATTCAAAGATTTAACTTCGATAGTCACTTTTTTGTCTGATAAATGTAATACGGATTTCCCGTAACCCGTCATGGATTGAATCATGTATTATTTTTTAAATAAGTTACAAAGATACATTTTTAATTTCCCTATTTTTTGGCTGTCTAGTTACTAAAAACACTCCTGAAAAAATAAGAAGTGTCGCTGCTATTTTAGTAAAATTAAGGTTGTCGCTACCAACAATTAAAGCATAAATAGATGCTATAACTGGTTGTAAATAAATGAAAACACTTACCGTTGTAGGTTTTAATTTAGACAGTGCAAAAAGATTAAACAAATAGGTAATACAGGTCGTAAATAAAATTACAAAACCTGCTTTTAAATAAATATCTGTTGGCATTTCTTTCCAAGAAATTTCTAAAAACTCTGAAATTCCAAATGGAAACACAATCAATAGCCCGAATAAATACAACCATTTCACAAAAACAATCGGATTGTATTTAACGATCAAACTTTTTACCAGAACAAGATACATTGCATACGATGCCGCGTTTATAAATACTAAAATATTTCCCAAAGTTCTATTACTTGCATTTTCTTCAGAAACATGTCCATACATAATTAAAAGAACGGCTCCAATTAAACCAATAATTACTCCTAAAATTCTAAATTTTGGTATGCGTTCTCTAATAATAATGCTTGAAAAAATCAATACCAAAATAGGAGAAGTTACCATAATTACAGAGGCACTTATTGGAGTCGTATAACTTAATCCTTTAAAAAAAGTTAGCATATTTAATCCAACACCAAAAAATGCTGCCAAAGCAATTTTTTTGTAATCATTTTTCTCTATTGGTTTTGCTCCTTTCAAAAATAAACCGACCAACCAAAATACTAGAGTTGCACCTGCAACACGTAACAATATAAATCCAAAAGGTTTTATGTGGATATTCATAACCTCTTTAGCGATTGTAAAACTCACTCCATATATCAATGCTGCTATAGATAGCGCTATAATGGCTAATGATCTTGGCTTCATAATTATCATTTCATTTGAGGAAACAAAGTTGCGTAATAATTTTTGATGTAAATTTAATTCTGGTGAAAAGATTACATTTACAACTAAATATTTTTTTGTGTTAAAACCTCAACATATTTTAATCATTAGACTTTCTGCAATGGGAGATGTTGCGATGACGGTTCCAGTCATCAGAGCATTCGTGCATCAACATCCAAATTGTAAAGTAACCGTAGTTTCTAAACCATTTTTAAAACCTCTTTTTGAAGGAATTTCAAATGTTACTTTTTTTGCTGCGGATGTAAAAGGAACCCATAAAGGGATCTTGGGTTTGTTTCGGTTATTTAGAGCATTAAAAAAAGAAGGCATTACTCATATCGCAGATTTTCACAATGTATTGCGGTCAAAAATATTGAGAACATTTTTTAAGTTGAATGGGAAACCAACTACATATATTGACAAAGGAAGAGCAGAAAAAAAAGCCCTAACTCGTTCTGAGAACAAAATTTTTAAGCAATTAAAAACGTCACATCAACGATATGCTGATGTTTTAGGGAAGCTTGGCTTTAAGGTTGATCTTTCTAATCCAATACTACTCGAGAAAAAATCGCTTTCTAAAAAGCTAAGAACTCAGTTTGGAGTGAAAGAACAACAGTGGATAGGAATTGCTCCTTTTGCAGCATTTAAAGGAAAAGTATATCCGCTACATCTTATGGAAGAAGTCATTAAAAAACTATCTTCAAAAGGATTTAAAATTTTTCTTTTTGGTGGCGGAAAAAAAGAAATAAAAATTTTAACTGCTATTGAAAACAAGGTTGCAAACATCATAAATGTTGCTGGTGAAATTTCTTTTGCTGAAGAAATAGAATTGATCCGCTCTTTAGATGTTATGATATCTATGGATTCTGGAAATGCACATTTAGCAGCGATGCAACAGGTAAAAACAATCACCATATGGGGTGTTACACATCCGTATGCAGGTTTTGCGCCTTTTAATCAACCAAGTGATTATTGCTTAGCCCCAGATTTAGAAAAATACACTAAAATACCCTGTTCAATTTATGGAAATAAAGTGTTTCATGGTTATGAAAAAGTAATGGAATCAATCAATCCAAAAAGAGTTGTAGAGAAGGTGATGAATGTTTTAGGTGCATAAAAAAAGAGCCCCTATCGACTCTTTTCTTAGTTTTGGTTGTATAACTTTTGGTTGTTTATAAAAAAGCTATCAGTGTGAAAATTAACAAAATAATGTACTTTTGAATACTTGAAAGATACAAATTTTATTCAAAGTCAATCTTTAAGTTTAGAAAATCAACCTATGGTTATTCATCATTTATTAAAAAATAATTCTGTTTTAAATACTTTCATCAAAGAAATTAGAGATGAGAAAATTCAAAAAGATTCTATGCGTTTTAGAAGAAACATAGAGCGAATTGGAGAAATTATTTCATATGAATTAAGTAAAGAATTAGTCTATAAAAATGAAGAAACTACAACGGTTTTAGGCACTAAAGAATCTAACATTTTGATAAACGACTTAGTTGTTTGTTCCATTTTAAGAGCAGGACTTCCATTACACCAAGGGATTTTAAACTACTTTGATACTGCTGAAAATGCTTTTATTTCTGCATATAGATATCATCCAAATAATGATCGTGAATTTGAAATTAAAGTAGAATATTTTGCCTCACCTTCCTTAGAAGGAAAGACATTGATTTTAGCAGATCCAATGGTCGCAACTGGGCAATCTTTAGTGACCGTTTATGATGCTATTAAAAAGTTTGGAAAACCAAAGAAAATTCACATCGCTTCAGTTATTGGATCGAAAGAAGGGATCGATTTTATAAAAAATCATTTTCCGGAAAATACGAATTTATGGATTGCAGATATAGATCCTGTTTTAAATGAAAAAGGCTATATCGTCCCTGGACTTGGTGACGCGGGAGATCTTTCTTTTGGTCCTAAATTATAAAAAATATAATAGGCAAAAGGAAAAACAATACTATAAAAATGTTTTTAAAAAGAGGCTTTTTAATTCCCTCTAACCAGTTCGTCATTATAATAGCAGTAGGGAAAAACAACAATAATAATTCATCACTTTCATGAGTCTTTTGAATTACAATTACCGAAATAGCAATTAAAAAATTGAAAATAATAAGGATCCAATATTTTCTATAACTACCGCTTATTAGAAATACTTTAGGTGTTTTAAATAAAATAGATATGATGGCAAAAATTCCTAAAAAAACAAGTGAAAATACTATAGGTTTCGTAAGATATATTTGAAAATCATAACTAGAATACCACAAGAAAAGTTGTGTAAAATCTTCCGTTTTATCTATCCAAAAGCAATAGGTGAAATAGCAAAAAACAGGAATTAAAAACCCAACCAACGTAATTAAAAATGTTCTAGCATTTAGTTTTTGGAACAACGCAATCGATATAAAAATTAAGATTCCAAAAACGGCACTCGTTGGCTCTAGCAAAAAAAGAATTCCCAGCCAAAAACCACAATCTACTATTTTTTTGTAAACAATTTTCTCACTGTTTAAACTATAGATTCTCCTCAAAAAAATTAATAAAACAAGGTTTAAAATAACCTGTTCTCTATCAAACATTGTGTTTGGGAAAAAAGCAAAAAGTAAGACAAAAAGTAAAAATCCATATGAATTATATAATGTCAACTTATTTTTTGATAGAATAAAATTGAAAAGAAAGAACATCAACAAAAATAATCCAAGTATTGAAAAGTGATAAAATAGTACGCTAGCATTCAAACTTTCAATTGAAAACGATGTAAAAAAAGCAGCAAAATAGGTTCCTAAAAAGAGTAGAAAAATGATGATGAAATTTGCCGGATTAGATTTCCCAAAAAAATTGGCTAGCATTATTAGTTTTTATATTTTTGCAGTGTAAATATACTTATAAGATATGATAGCTTTCAATATTTTCAAATGGATTGGTGAATTATTCACAGACGTTTTATTTCTTCCTTTTAATTCTATCCGAACTTTAGCTCAAGGAGACCTTGGGTGGTGGAAAGCAAATGCCATTAATTGGGTGTTTTTAGTAGTTCTTATCGTTCTTTTAGCATATTGGATGAAAGAATCTCGTAAATTTGTTAAAGAAGGAACTGAAGATATCGCTTAATTACCACTACTTTGGGAAGCAAAAATAAATTAAAACGTTTTCTAGAAAACGAAACGTTTCCAAATGTCATTCAACCTACAAGAGAAGAAGTTACTAGTGACTTCACTCACAAAGGAAAATGGCATTCCTTTTTTAAGAACGACAATCCTATCGTTATAGAGTTAGGTTGTGGAAAAGGTGAATATACTATTGCTTTAGCAGAAAAAAATCCTGATAAAAATTTTATTGGTATTGATATTAAAGGCGCGCGTTTTTGGCGAGGTGCAAAAACTGCCATAGAAGACGGTTTAAACAATGTAGCTTTTATCAGAACTCAAATAGAATTAGTTGATTTCATTTTTTCAAAAGGTGAAGTTGATGAAATTTGGATTACATTTCCAGACCCTCAAATCAAATATCAGCGCACAAAACATAGAATGACCAACCAAGAATTCTTGAAAAAATACCATCATATTTTAAAAGAAGATGGTATCATAAATCTAAAGACAGACAGCGAATTTATGCACGGTTATACTTTAGGCTTACTACATGGTGAAGGTCATGAGATACTGCATGCCAATCATAATGTGTATAAAAATGAAGGTGCACCTGAAGAAGTAACTTCGACTCAAACTTTCTATGAAAAACAATACTTAGAAGTTGGGAAACCAATTACTTATATTAAATTCAAATTGAATTTCTAAGAGAATCTTGTCATTCCGAATGAATATGAGGAATCTCTTTTTTTAATTTCTGAATCGCTTTACTCATTTCAAAATAACAATTTTAGTATCTTTCCATGATGAAAGAATCCGATAACTTTTTCGAAAGAGTTTATCATGTAGCTCGTTTAATTCCTTATGGAAGAGTCACTAGCTATGGAAGTATTGCAAAGTACTTAGGAGCAGCTCGTTCTGCAAGAATGGTTGGTTGGGCAATGAATAATTCTCACAATCAAACAGAAGAAGTTCCTGCGCATAGAGTGGTTAATAGAAAAGGCTTACTGACAGGGAAACATCATTTTGACGGAACTAATTTGATGCAACAATTATTAGAAAACGAAGGAATTGTTGTCATCGAAAATCAGATTCAAGATTTAGAAAAAGTACTTTGGGATCCTATGAAGGAACTTCCATAAGCTCCTCCTATTACTTCATAAATATTTGGAATCTACCTTCTTTATTATATAAGCCTTTAGCACTATCTTTGCAATTTAGAATGAATTTAAAGAAACAACATGCCTTTTAAAAAGCAAGATATATACAAAGCACTAGAAACAATTACCGAACCAGGTGAAGGAAAAAGTCTAGTTGAAAATAATAATGTAACCAATATTGTTGCATTCGGAAACGAAGTTATTGTTGATGTTACTATCAGCAATCCAACTCTACAAGCCAAAAAGAAAGTTGAAGCAGAAATTATAAAAGCAATTCATACGCATGTTGATAACAATATTGATGTGAAAGTGAATGTAACATCTGCTCCAAAAGCTAAGACAGAGGAAAACCCAAATCTTATTAAAGGTAAAGAAATTCCGAACATCCAAAACATTATTGCCATTGCTTCAGGTAAAGGTGGTGTTGGTAAATCTACCATTACCGCAAACACAGCGGTTACCTTAGCAAAAATGGGATTTAAAGTGGGTGTTTTAGACGCCGATATTTATGGCCCATCGATGCATTTAATGTTTGATGTAGAGAAAGAAAAGCCATTATCTGTAACTATAGATGGACGTTCAAAAATGAAACCTGTTGAGAATTACGGAGTAAAACTATTGTCTCTTGGGTTCTTTACAAATCCAGATCAGGCGGTTATTTGGCGTGGGCCAATGGCTTCTAAAGCATTGAAACAATTAATTTTTGATGCAGATTGGGGTGAGTTAGATTTCTTATTAATTGATTTACCTCCAGGAACAGGTGATGTTCATTTATCAATTGTTCAAGCCGTTCCAATTAATGGAGCAATGATTGTTAGTACCCCACAAAAGATTGCCTTAGCTGATGCTAAAAAAGGTGTGGCAATGTTCCAACAAGATAGTATTCAAGTTCCTGTATTGGGAATTGTAGAAAATATGGCCTACTTCACACCAGAAGAATTGCCAGAAAATAAATATTATATCTTTGGAAAAGATGGAGCAAAACATTTGGCAGAAGATATCGACACAAAGTTCTTAGGAGAAGTTCCTTTGGTGCAAAGTATTCGTGAAGCAGGAGATGTAGGACGTCCGGTAGCTTTGCAAAAAAACACACCACTAGAAAAAGCTTTTTCTGAGATCACCAAAGAAATGGTTTCAGAATTGCTGAAAAGAAATGCTAATTTACCACCAACAGAAGTTGTAAGAATTACAACGATGAGTGGTTGTAGCGCTGTAAAAAAGTAAGTTTATGACAACACAAGAAACATTAGAAAATGTTGAAAAAGCACTAAGCGAAATTCGTCCTTTTTTAGAAAGTGATGGTGGAAATATCAAACTATTATCTATTGAAGACACCATCGTTAAAGTTCAGTTAGAAGGTGCTTGTATTGGGTGTTCTGTAAATCAAATGACGCTAAAAAATGGTGTAGAAGCAACCATACAAAAGTATGCGCCACACATTCAACAAGTAATCAATATTGATTAACTGATAAAGGTCAGTTTTTTAAAACAATTCAACTCTTATTTTTACCTGATTTTTAGTTAGAAATGATCAAAACAGATATCTTAATTATTGGCGCAGGTCCAACCGGACTTTTTACAGTTTTTGAAGCTGGTTTATTAAAATTAAAATGCCATTTAATTGACGCATTACCTCAACCTGGAGGTCAGTGTTCAGAAATATATCCTAAAAAACCTATCTATGATATTCCTGCATATCCAGAAATATTAGCAGGTGATTTAACGGATAAATTACTAGAACAAATAAAATCGTTTAAACCTGGGTTTACCATGGGTGAACGCGCTGAAACTATAGAGAAATTAGACGACGATACTTTTATAGTTACTACAAATAAAGGAACAAAACATCATGCTCCAGTTGTTGCCATCGCTGGCGGATTGGGAAGTTTTGAACCTCGTAAACCTCCAATTCCAAACATCGCAAATTTTGAAGATCATGGAGTAGAATACATCATCCGTGATCCAGAAATCTATAGAGATAAAAAAGTAGTCATTGCTGGTGGTGGAGATTCTGCTTTAGACTGGTCTATCTTTTTATCTGATATTGCATCTTCTGTAACCTTAGTTCACAGAAGAAATGAATTTAGAGGAGCTTTAGATTCTGTTGACAAAGTGCAAGAATTAAAAGATGCTGGTAAAATTACATTGATCACTCCTGCTGAAGTAAAAGAAGTTCATGGCGATGATCATATCACGAGTGTTTCCATCATAAAAAATGGCGATGAAAAAGTTGATTTAGAAGTAGATCATTTTATTCCTTTGTTTGGTTTATCTCCAAAACTAGGACCTATTGCCAACTGGGGTTTAGAAATTGAAAAGAATGCCATTAAAGTGAACAATGCTTTAGATTATCAAACCAATATCCCGGGAATTTATGCGATTGGAGATGTAAACACCTATCCTGGAAAATTAAAGTTAATTTTATGTGGATTCCACGAAGCTACTTTGATGTGTCAAAGTGCGTATCAACGAATTCATCCAGACAAAAAATATGTGATGAAATATACAACTGTGGGTGGAGTTGAAGGTTTTGATGGAACCAAAAAAGAAGCTCCGAAAGCAGTTATTAAAAAGATAAATTAGAGTACTATTTATTAAGTAACACATTTACAAAATGAAATCATTTACAATTAAAGAATTAAACTCCTTGTTAAAAGGAAATTTAATGGGTAATTCTAATTTGATTATTTCAGAACCTGAACATATTGATGCTGCAAAAGAAAATTCAATTTGTTTTATAGGAAGTAAAAGTTACGTTGATAAATGGGTAAATTCCAAATCAAAATCAGCCATCATTCAAGAAAACTTATTGGAATATGTCAACCTTGAAGAAGACTATGCTTTAATTGTTGTGAAAAACGCCGATTTAGCCATGGCGAAATTGTTAGAATTGTTCTCAGAACAACCTGTTGAATTAAACACAGGAATTCATCCATCTGCAACTGTTTCAACATCTGTAAAAATTGGAGATAATACAACTATTGGAGCAAATTGCTACATCGGACATCATGTACAAATTGGAAACAATACTACCATTTATCCAAACACAACTATTTTAGACAATGCTGTGATTGGAGATTACACGACGATCAAATCAGGAACAGTAATTTCAGAAAAATGTGAAGTTGGACATCAATGTGTCATCCATTTTAATGTAAATATTGGTACAGACGGATTTGGTTATAGACCTAGCGAAGACGGAAAAAATATTGTGAAAATTCCTCACATCGGAAATGTTGTCATTGGACATCAAGTAGAAATAGGTTCAGGAACTTGTATCGACAAAGGGAAGTTTGGATCGACATCGATTGGAAATGCAACTAAAATTGATAATCTTGTTCAGATTGGTCATAATTGTATTATTGGAATGGGTTGTTTAATTGCTGGTTGTTGTGGTATTTCAGGATCAGTAACTATGGGGAATGGTGTTATTGTTGCTGGACATGTTTCCATCAAAGATCATGTCAATATTGGTGATGGAGTTACCATTGGCGGAAAATCTGGAGTTGTATCTGATATTCCTGCGGGTAAAACTTATTTAGGTTTTCCTGCAACGGATGCCAAAAAAACCATGAGAAAATGGGCAGCTTTAAACCGATTGATTAAATAAAGACATGAGTGATCAAGTAGATATTACCTTAAAAATTACAGATCGAGATGGAGTACTGCATGAGGTTCTAGCGCCAACAGATATGGCAATGAATTTAATGGAAGTAGTTCGTTCTTATGAATTGGCTCCAGAAGGAACTATTGGTGTTTGTGGCGGAATGGCAATGTGTGCTTCTTGTCAGTGTTATGTTAAATCGGATCATGAACTTCCTGAAATGGGACCTGATGAAGATTTAATGTTAGCAGAAGCTTTTTATGTAGAAGATAACAGTAGATTGGGTTGTCAAATTCCTATTACCGCAGACTTAGACGGATTAGAAGTAGAATTAGCTCCAGAGAGTTAAGCTTCCTTCATTCTTTTAATTATATTTGTAGAGCGTACTTCTTAAAACGCCTGAATATGTATTGGTTAGAGTTACTAATTTTATTAAAAAACCTTATCAAAAGGAATCCTGAATAGGTTTTCTAATGTAACAATTGAGCATTTTAACGATGTAACAATTTTTCTAATTTGAATATTGCTACATTTATCATTAATTCATTTTTACATATAGAACTATGCCTTTTTATCATAAACTCGGGAAAATTCCACCCAAAAGACATACACAATTTAGAAAAGCTGATGGTAGTTTGTATTACGAACAACTATTTGGAACCATTGGTTTCGATGGGATGTCTTCTAATTCATACCATGAGCACCGACCAACCATGGTCAAAGAAATCAGAAAACAATATTCAGTAGCTCCAAAAGTTGCCAAAGAAAATAATATTAAATCATATCGATTTAAGGGATTTCAAGTTCCTCAAGTCAATGATTATTTAGAAAGCAGAAAAACGGTATTAACCAACGCTGACTGTAATATTATTTTAGCAGCACCAAAAAAATCATTACACGATTATTTCTATAAAAACACGGATGCGGATGAATTAATTTTCATTCATCGAGGAACTGGAAAATTAAGAACTCACTTAGGGAATCTTGATTTTAAATATGGCGATTACTTATTAATTCCAAGAGGAATTATTTATCAAATTGATTTTGATACAGAAGATAACAGATTGTTTATTGTAGAATCTTATCGACCAATATACACTCCAAAACGGTATAGAAACTATTTTGGCCAGTTGCTAGAGCATTCTCCTTTTTGCGAGCGTGATCTTCGTCAGCCACAAGAATTAGAAACTCATGATGAAAAAGGTGACTTTTTAATCAAAGTAAAAAAGCAAAATGACATCATAGAAATGGTCTATGCTTCACATCCTTTTGATGTAGTTGGTTATGATGGATATAATTATCCGTATGCATTTTCTATTCATGATTTTGAACCGATTACAGGTAGAATTCATCAACCGCCACCAGTACATCAAACTTTTGAAACGGATGCTTTTGTCATCTGTAGTTTTGTGCCTCGTTTGTACGATTATCATCCAGATTCAATTCCGGCACCCTACAATCATAGTAATATAGATTCTGATGAAGTGCTATATTATGTGGACGGTGATTTTATGAGTAGAAATGATGTTGATGCTGGACATATTTCATTGCATCCAGCAGGAATTCCACACGGACCACACCCAGGAGCTACAGAAAGAAG
>TARA_R110001632_G_scaffold82270_1_pt1 | contig 16579 bp, 14 predicted proteins | sample TARA_R110001632 | Tara Oceans TARA_R110001632 (sample SAMEA4398266) | marine metagenome | biome: Polar Biome; feature: [SRF] surface water layer (ENVO:00010504); material: water (ENVO:00002006), including particulate matter (ENVO:01000060) such as... | depth 5 m
ATTAATGGATATTCAGATTTAATGGTAGCGGTTTTTGGAGAAAGTGGAAAACACGCAAGAGCTGCAGTAGGTATGGGTTCATTGCCGGGAAATATGGCCGTTGAGGTTGAAATGGTTGTAGAGGTCTATGAGTAAAGTAGTTAGCTTAGCTTGTTTTCATTATAATATAGTTTAATAGTAATGCTATAAAAGATTAAAATTTCATATTATAATATAAAAAACCGAGAGTTAACTCTCGGTTTTTACTGTTTAAATGAGAATGAATCGGGTTAGATTAGACGACCGTTATGTGATATTGCAATAGTATAGTACACAGTTTTTGTATTATTAGATTGTGTACCGGTTATAAAATATCCAAATCGTTCTTTTGTGATTTTTACATTAGAAAGTTCTACATTTTGGCTCCAGGTATGAAATTGCATTTTTACTTTCACATTGTTTCCTGAAGAAGAAATAGACATACTTTCTACGGTCTTTTTACTTTGAAAATTGTTACGGTCATTGAAGGAAGTTTCAATATTTTCAATTTTTATGATATCGCCTTTAGTCAAATTTAGAGGTCCAGAACCAAAAGTGGTAAACGGTAATTCTACATTGCCATCTTTTTTAACTGTTGAAGAACTTACATGGGCGTTGAAAATAAAACCTTCATTTATTTTAGAGACCAAACGCGCAAACACCGCATTGGTATAATCTGAATTTACAAACGGTAGCGTTGATTTGAATACTGCGGAATTATTTGCTGCTAGACTAATGTTAGAAGTGAATACCGCTAAAGTGAATACCCCTAATAGAATTGTTTTTTTGTAATTTTTCATAATTTCTGTTTTTATAGTTTATTAAATAATTATTCAATCCAGATTTTTGATATCGCCATATTGCAACCGGTTTTACTTCTAGAATCAAATTGAAGTCTTATATAATCGATATCAGAAAAGGTGAAGCTTACTCCTGTTGGTTTTATTTCTGTAAAAGGAATAGTGAATACGAATTTACCTTCACGAGCCGGTACATGCTTGCCATAGGCAGCATATGTGTTATTAGTGAAAAGATTTAAGTTAATGCCGTTAATGGTGCTTTTAGCATCAAACTCAACCTTTAGGGATTTGTATTTACTTAAGTCAAGGTTTAAGGGGGCATTTCCACTATTATTAATGCCGTAATTAACATATGTTGTACCACGGGTATCATATGTATAACTCATAATCAATAGTCCTTTTTTAATACTTAAGTTCATATTTTGTTTATGTGGATTTTGGTTTAGTTTCGCATAAATTTGGCGGTAACTACCTATTATATTTTTGCCAGATTGTATTTTTCGCTGGTCTTTCATATCTGTAAAAATCAAATTATCTACTTCACCTGTTGTAAAGTCATCAATTACCAGTTGTGCATGCATTACATTGGTTATTATAATTGCAATTAATGGGAGTACTATTCTCATAATTTTGTTTTCAGTTATATCAATTCATGTTGTAACAAACAAAAGGTTAACATTCACTTTAATTTTTTTACTTTTAAGTGTTAACTATTTATCCATAAATACATTAAATGGAAAATCATTCAGATACATCTTTATTTGATGCACTAAAAAAAGGCTCTGAATCTGCTTTTAAAAAAGTGTATGAAGACAATAGAGAACTGTTTCTAAATTTTGCGAAACGATATTCTCTTGCAGATGAAGAAGTATTAGATGCTTATCAAGATGCCTATGTGGCGTTATATGAAAATATCCAAAATGGAAAGTTGGTAACGTTGAATAGCTCTTTGAGTACATATATAATAAGTATTGGTAAGTACAAGATTATGGAGCGATTAAGAAAGAGAAATAAGCATATCAATAATGAATTATTATTGAATAGGATAGAAGAGGTAGATGCTGAAATTGAAGAATTTGATATTGACTCGGAGCAACTATCTCCTGAACAAAAATTATTGCGTATGTATTTTGGGAAATTAGGAGAAAAATGCAAGCAAATTTTGAAGCTGTTCTATTATCAACGGTACAATATCAAAGAAATAATGACAGAAGGAAATTACAATAGTGAAAATGTGGTAAAAAGCCAGAAATCTAGATGTTTAAAAACATTAAAGGAAGCCATTAATAATGCCCCCAAACTATGATGGACAAAGAAATTTTATTATTAAAATATTTTGACGGTTCATTATCCGAAGAAGAGAAGGTTGTATTTAACCAGTTTTTAGAAGAGGATGATGAGTTTAAGTCGCAATTTCTTCTTGAAAAAGATGTGCAAGCGGTAATTAGAGAAGAGAGCCGAATTGGATTAAAGAAAAAATTACAGCGTTTTGAAACAGAAAGAGAGACCGTTTCTACTGGCAATAAACGAACCTGGTGGAAACCATTAAGCATTGCAGCAAGTATTATACTTTTATTAGGGGCAAGTTGGTTACTGTTTAATTCTAATGCCTTTAATGGACAAGAACAATTGTTTGCTAATAATTATGAAAAATACCCGAATACGGTATATACTATTACACGTAGCGATGTTTCAGATGATTCTTTAGAACGTATGGCTTTTGAAGCCTATGAAACCGATAATTATGATGCAGCGATTGAATATCTTCTAGACTTAAAAGAAAAAACTAGATTGGATTATGTAGATTTCTACCTAGGGCAATCATACCTGGCTAATGAAAACTATTTAAAAGCCATAGATAGATTTCAGGAAATTATAGAGATTAATAGCGAATTTAAACAGGAAGCATATTGGTATGCTGCTCTCGCAAATTTAAAACTTGATCAAAATATGGAAGCCAAGCAGTTATTAAAAGAGCTTGTGCAGAACAAGAAATATAAATTTAAAGAAGCCTCTGAATTACTTAAAAAGTTGGACTAATTGCTTTCTACCTAAAAAAAGAAGCAAGATTACTATACTGCCATAAAGAATCCACTGCCATTTAGAAGATGATACTAAAGGTTTTGTGTTTCCTTGAATAATATAGCCAGACCACCAGTATGGATGAGATAAACCGTTCTCTTTATTCTTTTCTAGAAAAGTAAGCTTGGCTTCTCTTAAAGATTCGTCCTTCGCTTTTCCATCGGCAAGATTTAAATAAAAATCCCCCATTAAGTCTGAAGAAGAGTTGTCGTTTATTTTCCAAAGTGTACTGGTAATGCTGGCTGCACCGCTATAGAAAAATCCTCTAGCTAGACTCAAAAAACCTTCTCCACGTTTGAGTTCGCCAATACCACTTTCGCATCCACTTAAAGTAACGAGACCAGCATTTAAGGTTAAGTTATATAGGTCTTTTACAAAAAGCAAGTCGTCAGATGCTGTATTAGGTGTAAAGGCTAAATAAGAATATTCTGGATTTTTATCATCAAATACAGCATGTGTTGCCAAATGTAAGACCGAATAATCAGATAAAGTAGCAGTGAAGTTTTGAAGCGTAGCTTGGTCATCAATAAATGACTTACCACTAAAAGATGTCAATATCTGCTGGACTTCATTTCTGTTGTGCGGTAAATTACCTAATAGTTGAGAACGGGAGTCGTCTGAAGGTATATTAGCATCAAAACTAGGTGCAAATGCTAGAAGCTTAGCACTGTTTTGCTTTTTACCATTTAATTGAGTCCATAATGTGGCTGAGTTAACATAACTGATGATTTTATCTTCTATCAAGTAGCGACGCTCTCTCTCATTAGTAACCAGACTGCCAAAGGGAATATAATTTAACAATCCATCTGGGGCAAGTATAATTCTTTCTTGAGGATGCAATTTTAAAATTGGACCTAGTATCTTTTGATACAGTTTATGACTCAACTTGGAAAGTGAATCTGGGTTCGATTTAGCATTCGAGAGCATAGCATGAAGTTCACTAATATGGTTTTCAAGCTCCTCTGTAATCGTAATACTATGAAAGAACTTGTCATTCTTTGAAATAGCAATTGTATAAATATTCTGGTTACCGTAAAAGTAGGAAATAAAGAGGTCATTTTCTGTGAGTTTATCTTGTACTTCAGGTAGTGTTTGTATTTTATTATTGTACTTTAAGTCATAGTATGCTGGGTAGTTGGTTTCTAAATCTATAATTAAATTAATATGTTCTTGACGTAAATTGAAAAGCTTGTCTTCAAGCCCAACTTCAATATTTCTCGAAGAAGAAAGTTCTTTTTCAATATTTGTAATTTCAGATTTCAGCTGATTTTCATAGGTCACTTTTTCTTCTGGAATCTTGGCGAAAGACGTTGCTTGTGAAGATAATAATGCTTCTAATAATAATACTGATTTACTTTTTTCAAAGTACCTAAAAGCTTCTTCAATATAATAGTCATTTTTGGAAGATTCGTACAAACTATGAGCAGCTATTATTCCTGATTCAAAAAGAGGAAACGCATTTTCAATTAATCTTAATTTATCATTATTATTTAGGAAACCTGTTTTAAGATCATCTAAAATTTTGATACTTAAATCAGTGGTGTTAAATGCTGATAAATGACTTTCACTTGTGTTTAAAGTGTTTAACACAATAGCTTTATTTCTATATACTTGAAATAGTTTATTTTGACTATTTTCTGAACTTGAATTAGAGAGTAATAATATTGCCTTGTCGTAAGTATTAAGAGCTTTGTGATAATACTGATATTGGTTTTGTAACAATCCAATTTTATTTAGTATATGCGCTTTCTTAAAAGAACTATTTCCGCCCCAATTTGTACTGACTAATGTTAAAGCCTTTTGAAATTCTTTTAAGGCTAAATCGTAATTGCCATTTTTTTGTTGAGTTTCGGCACTGACTTGATAAAAACTAGATTCTTCTGGATCATTTTTCTTAAGTAAGCTTCTAGCTATATTGACATAATATTTTGCGCTATCAGACTGTGAAAGAGAATTGTAATTCTGGGCAATATTCAAGACTGTCAATAAATCATTGTCTTTACTGTTTTTTATATTAAAACGATATGTTTTAAAAAGGAATGAATTCGCTTCTTCGTAGTTTTTTTGCCTTTTTAATACTTCTGCTAAAAGATTATAATTCGCGTGCAGCGAAGATTTATCCTCTGAGTTATTCATTTTTAAATTTCGAATATTTCTTTCGTAATATTTTCTAGCAAGATTTAGTTTTCCTTCATTGCTATACATTTTGGCTAAATATCCATAAGCTGTAGATAGGTACGTATGTAAATCAACATCCATTAATTTTTTTGGTTGTTGCTCTATAATATTGATTATTTCATTGAAAAAAACACGCGATTTTTCAAATCTATTTGTAATGTAATAGTAGTTTCCTTTTTGGTATGCAAAATGAACTCTATAAAAAATACCATCATCAACGTTGGTTATAAAATTGTAATGGGTTTTAAAAAGAGAATCAAGCTCAATAAGTGTTGAATCAAGTTCAGATAGATCACGATGGTATTCTAAAACTTCAGCTTTGGCAGTTTTGGCATCAATGATTGATTCAATATCATCTAATGCATAAGTCTCCATTAAATCAAAATAAAATAAAGCGGAGTCTTTATTTATATAGAAATGCTCATATCCTTTTTCATAGATTAAATCTAAATTTTCGGTTTTATCTTGAGCTTTGGCAACGATTATAACAAAAAATGCAAATACTATTAAATTGAAATTTTTAATAATGAGATAGCCTTCAATCCTAAGGTTGAAGGCTATCATTAAACTTTGAATGCTCATTTATTTTTGAACTATAGTTGAAATTGAATATATGAAATTCATACCATTTTTATCTTTTCGTTCTATACTTAAAGTAATATTTTCATTTACTATTAATTCATTCACATTCACTTCTTGAATTTGTATATATCCCTCAGTTCCGGGTAATGGAGAAAGGTACCCATTATCAGATTCTAACACGACTTGATTATTTTCATTAGATCCTTGAACTAGGATCGATTCTAAGTTGTACCCTAAAATGTATCTTAGTTCATTTGGTAAAACATCTGGGCGAGGAGGTCTTGGGATATTGGGGCCTCGACGACCTAATTCATCAAGTATATCTGAAAAAGATGGTACTGTTCCATTAAATGCTACTAACTCTGCATGTAATTGATTAGTTTTTTCCAACTCCTCTTCTAATGACAAACCTTTGCCAGAAATTGATTTAAGCTCCTTAATACGTGCTTCAAGTGAATCGATATCTTTATTTAAAACAAATTTTAGAAGCTCTCCTTCATAAATGTAGTTGTTTTCAGTAAGGTTTATTTCTTCATCTTTACCAATGTCCTCTTTACCTATATCTCCATATGGTAATTTTGAACATGCGCATAAAACAATACTGCACATTACAATTAATAATAATTTTGATTTCATGATGTAGTTTTTAAATTTAATAAATAGATTTAATTAGAGTTTAAAGGTCAGTTGGTTATACTCAAAAATATATGGTTTGCCATCTAGTATCTATGAAATATGTAACAGGTGCTATATGGTATGTAACACTGGTAGGTATTACGGAATGTTTGATATCAGCTAAGTTTTTTTAACATCAAGAAAAAGTACTTTTAGACTTTCTTGTTTTAGATGTCTCTGTAACTGAAATACCATTATGGTAACCTGAATTGTGCGTAAAATTGTTTTCATCTTCCTTGTTTTAATTGTTATTTACAATTAATGCAGTTAGGTGAAAAAGGTTAACATTGTTCAGAAAAAAATCAAGAGCATGTTGACGCTACATTGCTTTTTCTAGGACATGATTATTATTGTCTTTTAGTTTAAAAGAGGCTTGATTAAAAAAAATTTCAAACGCTTGTCTTAAATCTTTTCTTAAGTTTTTGGAGTAATCTTTATGAATTGGTTTTTGGTCTTTTCTTGCAAATTTTCCACTTATGGTTATACCCTGTACCTTAAATTGAATGGTATCGGCAGTTTTCATAGGGTTGAGTAAAAAACTAATATAGGTGTCACCAGACCATTGAACTATATGTGATGACGAATCTGAAGTTCTGTGAACACATGAGTATTCATTTAGTTGACTTCTAATGTTTATAGTGTCTTGCGTACTAAATTTTAAAGTCAAAAAAATATTCCCGTATTTATTAGCTCTAAAATTGGTTTCAATACTGGTGGCAGGCTCAAAATTGTATTTGAAGTATATTGGACCAGCTTGTCTATTTTTCGTTTGTTGTAATGGTTTTTTTATTGTGGTAGAGTCAATTTCTGGTGAATTATCTAGCTTATTTTTAATAGAAAGAACAGTAGTTTCTTGGTGCCATTTTAGTTCGGCCTTATTATCTGTAAAAGTCACTTGAATGTTGTTTGTCGCCTCATTATTTAAAATTTCAACAAGATCTAGAACTTCATTTTGTGTCATTGATTGACAGTAGCAACTAAATGTTGATAGTATCAGAAGTATATGTGATATTACTCTTTTCATTATTTAATACGTTTCTTTTTTTAGTAATTGGTCTATTTTCTCTCTTGAATATATTCTTCGGTATACATGGGTGAAACCATCATGCATTTCATCACGTATATATAATATATTGTTGTAAACAGTAAATGAGCCCCAAAAAGTAAATTTATCATCTATTTGAATATTGTACACGCTATCTGTACTACTATATATTGATGTGGATTTCCATAAATTAAAATTTGAAGAGGATTTTAATGTGTTTTTTAAATAGGCCTTGAATTTGCAGTCAGATGAAAATATAATAGCATTGTGATTTGGTTTTGAATGGTCATTTCCACCTAATCCACCACTTATTTGTATAAGTTTCCAAGCACCAAATAAACTGTCTGGTAAAGATTGTGAGTATGCAGATTTTGTGCAGATGAGACTTGTTATTAAGCTTATATAAAAAAATGTTTTTGACATTTTATACTATTTATGTGCTAATTAGGTAAAATCAAAACGTCTACTCTTCTATTCTTGGCCCTATTTTCATCGGTGTCATTTTCGACCATAGGTTGTGATTCTCCAAAACCTTTTTCTTTCCAACGGAAACTACTGCTAGGAATTAATTTTTTCAATTCAGCAGATACACTTTTAGCTCTTGCTAATGATAATTTTTGGTTGGTTTCTGCGCTTCCTACATCATCTGTATGACCTTCTACTATTACATTACCTTTTTTAAGTACGACTATATTTTCCGCAAGCTCTTTTAAAGCAATAATACCTTCTGGTTTTAAATTAGATTTTCCTGTTTCAAATAATACTTTACTATCAAGATTTAAGCGCATAGCAGCGCCAATTGCTGCAATGGCATCAACATCGGCACCTGGTAAGCCACTTTTCTTTTTTAAATCGGTTAGGCGTACATAGTAAAATAGTTCGCTTTGTTTTACAAATGGTGAAATATCTACTTCGGCAACACCACCATCAATTTTACCAACATGAATCCATTCTTTGCCGTTTTTAGAGATTTCTAGATCGGTCGGCTCAATTTGTCCTATTTCAAAAATGTACAAATCGGGTCCGTTTACATCGGTCAATGCATTATCAGTGAATTGTACTGTAATAGTACCGCCTAATCCAAGACTGTGAATTCCTGTAATATCTTCTATGTCATAACCTTGTAGCACATCTGGTTCTCCAAGTACATTCTTTACTTGCTGCGTTAGTAATAAGGGATGATTGTAGTCTACAACAGCATCAGCGAACGATAATTCTCCTAGAGGCAGGTATACTGCCTTTTTCATATGCCCAACATATGTTTCACCGGCTTCATCACCAAAATAAAGATCTGGGTTTAATTTTTGGAATTTATCCTTCGCTGCTTTAGCCTTTCTCTCGAAATCTTTTTGGAATACCTTGACAATTTTCTTGCGATATTGTATGGTTTCTTGATATCTAGAACTCGCTTTTAATGTGCCAGAGTTGATGTCATTTTCAGTTTTTTCAAGATCAGCCAAAACGCTATTGGCTTCTTTGACACTATGTAACTGTCCCGTTACTTTTTTAAGCACTTCAATTTTCTTGGTTTCTTCGACAGTAGGTGGTTCTTCATTTTTGCGTTCAATATCGCGCATAACATATCCTGCTTCGGTCAAGTCCAATTTTTCCATAACATTGGTGCCCGCTAAAGAATCAATAGTCTTTAGTTTTGCCATGGTAGCTTCAGGTCCAGATTCTGCTTGTACTATTAAAATAGCTTCTTCAAGTGAAACTCCCGTTGGTGTATTTTTAGAAGTCAACTGTTCTTTTGATAGCTTGCCTTTTAATTCTGGTTCATTTTTAAGCTCTAACTCTCTATTCTTCATCGCTTCTTGAGCAAGAAGCTTTAGACTATCTGGGTTGTTTATCAGTTTTTGCATTTCTTCTCTAGACACACCGTTTGCTTCTAATAAATCAAGTATGGCATCTGATTTTAGCATATCACCAAAAGAACCTAGGTCTTGTGAGCCATGAGAATCAGATCCGCTCATTTCTAAAAGCTTCTTTAAGGCATTTGTTTCTGGTAAATCATTGCCAGAACTATCATCTTGGTTGCCCATATTTAAGAATCCACCTAATTGCTCTATTGATTTTTCTAGATCAGTCACAGATATGCCCAAATTTTCTTCTGGGTTGTCGATATGGGAAGTGCTTTCTGGTTCTGATACGGATTCGGTTTTAGTATTCTCAGCACACGAGAAAACCAAACACACCACTATAATTATTATGTATTGTTTCATTTTTATGTTTTTATTCCATGATCTTAGCTCTACGATAGTGCTCTACAATTCGGCTTGCCTGTTGTTTTAATAAGCTAGTTGAGCCTCCTCTTGTGCTATTCATTGGGTTGCATTTTGCGTCCATAGCTTCAAAATCATTTATCATAGATTCTATATAATCATCAAATTTGTCTGAATAGGCTTTTCTTAGCTGATTCATAGCTGGTTCAATTTTATTATGTAAGGTGCCCTGCCAAGCAATTGCAGTTGCAGCATGAACTTGAGAACCAGCGTTGCCGTAATGAATAAGTCTTTTAAGTTCTTTTATTTCGCTGCTATAGAAATCCTGAAGGAATCTGAAGTAGGCTTCGGTTCTAGCAATATTAGCCATTAGTCCGTGATGACAATTCCTGCAAGAGTTAAGTTCCTCACAATAAATTACTATCTGATTTTCATTAAACCCTCCATCATTATCATCCCAGTCATCGTCAAAATCTTCATCTTCTTCTGATAATAATTCGACTTGGCTCTTGAGTTGCTGAACTTGTCTACTTAGTTGCTCCAATTGTTCGCCATTAAAATCAGGAGGAGGCACTCTTTGTCCACCTTCTGTGGGTTCGCCAGGCATATCTTCATTATATTCCCTGTCAAATGCCTCATTTGCTTCTTTTATTCTTGTCATTACTACCGCAGATTCTTCACCATTTAATACCGTTGCTCCTGAATTATGGTCAATTTGTATGGCTCTTGTATCTGTTGATCCATTATTCCTATAGTTGGTGAGTTGAGCTTTACCAGAAGTCATTGCCGTATTTTTTGGCACTGGGGTTTGATTCGCAACATTAGAAGTTCCATATTCATAAAAAACAGGAGATGCTCCTTGTCCATCAACAGGTACTAATTTTGGTTCATTTTGTGCCATTAAGTTGTTTATGGAAATAAGGGTAATAAATATGAATAGTGTATGCTTTGAATTTTTTTTGAGCAATAAGAAGAGGACAAGTAAAACTATAATTAAGCTAAGCAACCCAATGATAATGTACATCACAGTACCTCTGTTTCTTCTGGTTGCAGATACCGCGGAAGTATTGTTCTCAATTGTAGCACTAGATATACTTCCTGCAATACCTAATTTTTGTAAATGAAGATTGTACTCTTCTATATCATCTGTGATTCGAATAAGAGATTTGGTTGATGGAAACTGTAAACCTACTTTAATAATTATTACATAAGGTATTCCACCAACTTTAGAAGACACTCCTATTCCTGCCATATTCATAGTCCTAAAAATTTTATCGACAAATTTATCTTCTCCTGTAGACACCTTAGATTCAATTTTATCCCAACCAGATTTATGAAAACTAATATCTATATTATGTTTGGGAGCCTTACTTATAATTCTAACTAATACTGGAGCTTTTACCGAAAGACCTTTTACAACAAATCGCTGAAGGGAATCAATTCCACCAGACGTCCATTCCATAGCGCCCATAAAGCTGCCATCATTCAGCTTGGTCAATTTTATTTCGTGCGTTTTTACCTTTCCGAAAGGGTCTATTAATTGGGCATTTCCTAAAACTCCAAATAATAAAAATGATAGGATAAAAATTGTTCTCATAATCCTCTTATTTTCTATGTTTTTGTAATAAATAGTTCGCTAAATCTGTCATTTTAAGCCGTAACTCTTCGTGCTGCTCGGTTGTACGGTCTGTATTTGCACTTCTAAATCCATAATGAAGTAAAAAGGCGTCATCATAATTTTCATTGTAAATGATTATTCTTCCATGAGCAGGTTGGTATGCTAAATAACAGTCTCCTGTATCAGCGAGTTCTATATCCATACCCATAATTTTTAATTCTTTTTCTTTTCTTTCTAAGTAACTGCGAATTTCTTTCTTGTTCTGTTTTTTTGAACTTGGAGCGGTGCCCCAGGAAATTTTTGAGCCTTCGCCTAAAGTATTTTGCCCAAAACCATTAAGGTTAAATGCGCATTCATTTTGTCTACTATTATTAGAAGGACTAAGGCTTGTCTCGGGAACTTTTAGCACGTTTGCTATTTCAGAAATATCCATTTCACATTTAAAATGAGAAAGGAGGCTGGTGTAGTCGGCTGAATCCATATTTTCAGATTCACTCTGCTCAACAGGCTTACCCTCTAATTTAGAAGTACTGTTGTTGTTTGTTTCTTTTTTTGAAGATGTGTTGCAGGCAAAAAGAAATGGTATTGTTAAAAGGACAATTAAGTATTTCATACTATTTGTTTTAAAATGGTTTTTCATAATCTAAAGTGTTAATGCTAAAGTCTTTCTCTATAAGTTGTGTACAGATCATATGAACTGGTTTCGCATTTTTCTGTGAATAATCGATCATACCCATTTCAAGTACTAAACCGTCTATAATACTTAACCATGATGGGTCAATTCCCTTTTTTATGTTTTTAAATTTCTTTTTTCGTAAACTTGAATATGCGGTATTGAATGAAATATCTGCATCTTGTGTTATCCAAACTGTACCAGATAATTGTGGACCGGTAACTTGATATTCATCACACTCATATCCTAAAATATCTTTGGTTTGGCCTGTGTTCGATACTGAATAATCATCGCTATCCATATCCAATTCAGGCGCATCTTCTAAATCTAATTTTACCGAATTTGTTGTTCGCTGTCCGCCCATGTTCATAAAGGTGTGTATAGCCTCATTGGGTAAATCCATTACGGTTACGAATTCAGAAGCATCTTTCATATTAAAAGAGCTTCCTATATATTCATCATCATTGGTTAAATAGTAGGTGATGTCGGTCGTGCTTCCATCACTCTCAATTTCCATTACATATTCGTGGCTAAATGAATAAAGCTCTAGCTTTTCGGCTTTTTTGTTTTTAAACATTCTACCTTTATTGTTAAAGACAGTGTCGAAAGATTTTTCTGTTTCACGCTCTGTTTTTTCAGCTACTTTTCTCTCTATAGTTTGTGCTGCAGCTTCCTGTGCACGTTCTTTAAGTTTTTTAAAAAATTGTGCGTTAGCATTGGTAGTTATGCTGAATACAAACAAAATCGCTATTAGTTTACATGTTTTCATGATGTTCTTTTTTAGTCGTTTGTCTTTTAATGACACGATTTAAAAAAGGTTAACATCAATCTTTTTTTTGGAACGATATTTTTTTGATCACCTTATTGTTATGAAGGATCTTTAATATGTAAAACCCTTCTTTTAATTGATTAATATTCAAGTAAATCTGTTTTTCAGGTAAACTGTCAATTGAGCCTTTAAGACTATTTTCGTCTTTCTTCATAGTCAGTTTGACTTTGCATTTTGAAATACACGAGTTTTATTAAATGTGAAATTAATACAGGTGTTTTTATGGTACTACATTGTATGTAACAATTATTATATAATATGTAACCAATTGGTAGGTAGTATGTTATTGTATTTTGGTGTTGTGCGAAGCAATATATTCTGAAGGAGTGCAATGATATACTTCTTTAAAGCATTTGCTGAAATATGCGTGATTATTGAAACCAACGCTATAGCCGACTTCTGATATATTTATACCAGGTTTTTTTAACATTTGTGTAGCAAGTTTTAAACGTTGAGAACGTATGAATTCTGTAGTGGAGAGACCTGTAAGCGCTTTTAATTTTCTGTGAAGTTGCATTCTGCTCATGTGAATTGCAGTACTAAAATCAGCTGCGTTAAAGGCGGGGTCTATGAGTTTGTTATCAAGAATTTTTTGAAGTTTGCTCAAGAATTTTTCATCTACAGACGATATCGCAATTTCTTTTGGTCTTAGAATTATTTCTTGACTGTACCTTGATTGCAACTTTTTTCTAAGGGCTACCAAAGAAGCGGTTTTACGCTCTAGTATTTTTTGATTAAATGGTTTTGTAATATAATCATCTGCACCAAATTCTATACCCGTTAATTCGTTATCGTCACCAGCTTTTGCCGTTAAAAGTATAATGGGAATATGACTGGTACGTTCATCATTCTTTAAGGTTTTTGTTAGCTCTAGACCATCTTTTTTAGGCATCATCAAGTCTGAAATAATAATATCGGGTATTTTATTAAGTGCTATTTGAATACCTTCTTCACCATCAGATGCCTGTATAATATAGTACATGTTTTTAAAGGTGTTATGAAGCAAAGTTCTTACATCTTTATTGTCTTCCACTATAAGTAAAATGGGCAAATCGTTCTTAGGTAAAATTTCTTCTTGAGTAGTTTTAGATTCAGTAATCGTGGTAACTTTTGAATGTCTAGGCTCAATACTTTTAATGACCTCTATATTTTTAAGCTTTTTCTTGTCGATACATAGAAATACATCGAAAAGCGTCCAGTTTAGTTTGTCGCTGCTAACGTTTATTTTACCACCATGTAGTTCAGTAAGTTCTTTTACTAGTGATAAACCAATACCTATACCTTCGTTATGATCACTGGTCTGATAAAATCTATTGAAAATGGTTTTCATCTGTATAGCAGAAATGCCATTACCGGTGTTCTTTATTGTTATCTTTAAGTTATTTTGAACGATCTTCGAACTAAGAATAATGGTACCTCGCTCTGGCGTATATTTTATGGCATTACCCAATAAATTTATGACAATGTTCTCTACAGCATTATGATCAAACCAACACAGTTTATCGGTATCTGAAATTTGAAGTTTAAAAGCTATATTCTTTTGCAAGGCAAGAAATGAAAAAGACTCGCTCCAAGCTGAAATCAGTTGGGTGGCATACCCTTGTTGTATACGTAATTTTCTATTGCCGCTATCAATTTTAGATAATTCTAGTAGTTGATCTACTAAAGAAGATAGTCTTACAGTACTTTTTTGAGCAATCTCTAAATGGTTTCTTTGATCATTGCTGAGTTTTGTATTGGTCAGTGCTTCTTGAATTGGTGCCGAGATTAAATTTAAAGGAGTTCTAAATTCATGAGATATATTCGTAAAGAAGTCGGTTTTTAAGGCGTCAACTTCTTGTAATTTGCGATTCACTTTTATTCTGTTACGATATAGAACAAATACTAACAGGGCAACTAAAGAGGTAAAGGCTATGATCCCGAATAGAAAATTACGCTGTGTTTTTTGTAACATATCGGTCAGTTCGTACTGTGCTTTTAAAAGGGCTACTTCTTGTTGTTGCTGCTCCTTAAAACGTAATTGTTGATTTAATATAAAACCGTTGGCGTTTTCTTGCTGATTGAGATACTCGACTTGTTCGTCGTAAGCTAGTTTAGTTCGGTATGCGTTGGCATAATCCTTCACTAAATCATAATACTTAATTTCTACCCTATTTAGTTCTGTTTTAAAACCTAATCGATCTGTAACATCAGGATGCAATCGGGCTTTTTCTAAATGAAACAAGGCTTCTTTTGGTTCATTGAGCGTTATAAAAAGTTCTGCCCAATGTAAGTGAACTACTCCTGCTAAAGTAGAAGCTTGTGGTTTCTCTATTAAATACCTTACGTTGGTCAGGTATTTTTCCGTTTTGGCATACTCCTTTTTTTTAAAATGCATTTTGGCAAGTCCTATGGTTGCTACTACTATTGCTGTTGGATCACCAATTTTGTTGCCCTGAGTTAATAGCTGTTCATATAATTGAATGGCTACATCAAAATTATTCTCTTGAACGGCAAGTTTAACCAAAAGTCTATTGGCTTCATATTCACCAGGCGGATAATCTACTTCTTTAGATATGGCTATGCATTGCTCTATGTAGTTCTTTGCTAAATCATTATTTCCTTTGGCATCCAAATAAATTTCCGCCATATATCCTTTTACCCTTGCCAATAACGAAGTTTGAATATTGTTGGTTGTGTAAAGGGAATCTATCTTTAAATAAAGATTCATTTTTTTGCTAAGATCTGGCTCTGCCGAAGCAAACATGCTGTATGCCGAAGCTATGCCTTCTAAGTTGCCTACTTTTTTAGAAAGCGCAAGAATATCTTCATATCTCAAGAGACTCTTTTCCATTTCACCTTTAAAGTATTCATGGTTTGCCAACCAAATATTACTGTTTATGGCTAAGGAGTCATTGCCTTGTGAACTACTAATATCATATGCCTTTTTATAATGATGTTCAGAAGAGTCTAATTGACTTACAAAGAAATAATATTGACCAAGGTCTTGGTGATAATAGTAAGATGGAAAAAATGAATTTGTTGCATCTTTTTCAATCTTTAATTTTTTAACGTAGTGCAAAGCCGAATCCGGATTTTTGAAAATTAAATCTTTGAAGTTTTTATGATTGACTGTATAATTATTTGAATTTTGGCCATAGGAAACTAGAGAGCAGAAAAATATAAGTATAATTAGTAGTTTCCTCATACTATGATGATTTGTACTAAATATCAGAATAGGTTATAAAAGGAGAAGCCTAGAATTTATTTTTCGACCTTAAATTGACTTATGAAATAATTAGCGTGTAAGCGAAATCAACTCTGTGGCATATAGCGGCATCAATTTGGTAACAAATTGTTTACCTACAAATTACTTTATAGCTAGGTAAGAGCAATAGTTTTGTAGCGCCTTTTAGGAGGATACGTTCTTAGTTTGAGTTAGTTTGGTAAAGCCGATTTATTCAATCGGCTTTTTTATTGCGATATAGTGAAGACCAATGTTTTTAAAACAACTAACCTGTGCAGATTTAATTCTTGTTCTCACTAAAAAAGAATACCCATAAAAAGGCTACTATTAAACAAATAGCGAAAAACCCAAAGAGATTAATGTAATTAGACATAAGTAGGAATTTTCGGCTAAATTATAAAAACTAACATGGGGAAAGGTCCATATCAAATTATTTTCGATGAACGGTACGCTGGTACGAGTTATGTTTAATTGCCTAGTAATCAGTCAGTATTTGGTATTAACAAGCTGAATATTAGTGATGTTTTCATATTTAATTCTTCGTAAAATGTAGACTAAAGTCTTTTACTCCAAATTTCATACATGGGTTCTCCTTTACTGTTCTTACCCGTATGGTGCCAATCGTTACCTT
>TARA_R110001632_G_scaffold35284_1_pt1 | contig 16499 bp, 26 predicted proteins | sample TARA_R110001632 | Tara Oceans TARA_R110001632 (sample SAMEA4398266) | marine metagenome | biome: Polar Biome; feature: [SRF] surface water layer (ENVO:00010504); material: water (ENVO:00002006), including particulate matter (ENVO:01000060) such as... | depth 5 m
ACCTCTTAAATGCATTGGATCCTTACTAAGTTTATCCTTATCAAAGGCAGCACCACTGAAAATATTTTCAAGAGTTGTTAATATTGGTCTAGCTTTAACAATTGATGCTTTTTCCTTTCCACCAAAAATTAATCCCATATCAATTTCTAATCCTTTAGGTGGTTTACCTTCATACATTAAAGAGATACCAAATTGCCCCACAACTCCTTTAGTTTCGTATTTAGCTTTTTTCATTACACTATATTCTACATTACCTTTTATTGTTAAATAAAACTCTGCGTATTGTCCAGGATTTTTGTATTTAGTATCGTCTTTCTTTTCATCTACTTTTCCACCTGTATCAGTAATTCTTAATTCATTCTCTTTCCTTAATTTGTCATCAATTACAATACCATTTTTTTCACCTAATAAAGATATTACTGAATTCATTAAATTATTGTTTCTCCTACGTGAAAGATTTTGATTCCTTTTATTATTTCCACTAGTATCTAATGAATCAAAGTTTTTAACTTGTGTTCCATCATTATTATGAGTTATATCTAAAACATCATCACCAGTCCAAGTATTACTAGCGGAAGAAATAGTTCTTAGTAAATCTAAACGTAGAGTATTACCCGCATCTACTATGTCTCTACCTTTATTGGTATACACTTTTTTCCCCACCTTAATCTCAAAAGTAGAGTCTAATATTTTTTTATATATACCATTTACTACATCACTAAGTGCACTCGATATCTTATCCTTACCTGCAGCAAAAACTTCTGTGTTTGGTGGTATTTTAATATTCGTACCAACTATATATCCCTTAGTCTCATCATCTCCAACTTTAATAGTTTTAATATTTGTTTTTGGGTATACCATTATTGTTGAAAGTGGTGTTTTACTAATTACAGTCTCTTTTGGTGCACTATTTTTTTCACCAGCTTGTAATCCATTACATTGATTACTTGCTATGGTGTTTGATTGTGCATTTGCTAAGTTTATTTCATTAAGGCTTTTTGCAAATTCATTAGACAACTCTTCTGTAGTCATATCAGGCTTTGATCCTGTTGTATATGACCATTTAATTTCTGAAGGTGCTTTGGCAGAATCCTCTACTACTCTAAATCCCCATCTTTGTGATTTTTTAAAAAACTTTTTAAGTTTATTTAAACCATAATATTTTATTTCTTTTTTACTTAAAACGTCACTAAGATTGTCTAATCCCTCCTCAATAACAGTAAAATATCCTTGTGCTAATGCTTCTTTTACTTCTGTAGGTAATTTTGTCCACCCCTCACTGTCCCCTATCTCATTATTCATTTTACTAAGTACATCTTGTGTGGTATCTAATTTTTTATTAGATTCTTTGTCCCAACTAACTTCAAGTCCACCCATTGCACCTCCACGATTAACTCCTCTCATTTTTTGGATTAGGTTTTGTTTACCCTTTTTATTAAAACCAAAACCAAAACCACCTTTAGTTTTCTTTTTAGGGTCATCTTCATCAGGATCAACTTCTTCTAATATACTTTCTTCTACATTAGACTCAGACAATACATCATGAGAATTTTCACTAATATCAAAATCCATTAGTTTTCTCATTTTTATGAGTTCTTCATTTAAATATTTTGTGGTGTTTCTCATAGTATTAGATATTATTTTCTACCTCTTGGTGATATTTTGTTTCTAGATACTGGTGTTCTACTTATAGGTTTTCTACTTCCTCTAGATTCAGTAATTTCTCTTTTCTTTTCGTTTTTAACTTGTTTTACTATATTTTCAATAAGTGATACCATTTCTGATTCAGTTAATCGGATAGTCTTTTTTCCTTTTTTCATTTTTGTTTTTTTAATTTAGTTTATTATTTATTATATAAATATTACGATCCTGTGAAATAACCTATTTCATCGTCATCTGATAAGAATTTCTCAAACTCTATTTTATTCTCTGGTGATAAATTGTTTACAATTGAATCGTCATATGTGAATCTAGATAACCCACTAACATTGACCATTTTTTCTAATTCAGTTACATCAATGTACGATAAAGGATTATCATCTAAATTAAATAAGAAACAAGAAGGTAAAACTTCTGAATATCCAGGTAGTGGTGCTTTTTTAATGTTGTTATTCGCAAAGGAGAATACACTTATTTTATTTGGTGTCGGTATAAACTTAACTGGTGGTAACTCATTTACACCACAATTATTTAAAGTTAACCTCCTTAGTTGAGTGAATTTAGATAAGTCAGGCATCGCACCAAGATTCATATTACTAAAATCTAAAGTTTCTGTAGTCGTATCTAAATAATCTGTTATTTGAACACCATCGGTGTTTTCCATTAACCATTTTAAATATTTATTTTGTTGTAGAGGTACTTGTTGTTCTGAAGCTAACTTCCTTATATTTTTAACCCCTTGTTGGTATACGTCATCACTTATTACGTCTTTAGCACTACCACCAAATTTATTTAAATATTCAATATACCTACTTTTCATTAAACCATCACCCTCTTTAACGTCATCAGCAGCTAAAGCTCCCAATTCTTGTGTGAAATATGTTTTAAACCCAGGAAATTTGTTAATAAGTTTCCTAAGTCCCTCATCACCGATATTACTATTATTCTTATTGTGTAATTGACCAGTCTCAAAATGTAGTTGTAATGGGTAAAAATCATCCCCAGTAGGGTCACCTTCAAACATAGTTTTAGGTATTACCACATAAAGATCTGATGGGTCACCATTTGGTTTTCTGTTGTTATTTCTATAACTATCAAAATAAGAGTTACCCTCTCTTCTGGTACACCAACTAGCTAAATTACCTAATGGGTCACAACTAGCTTCTATAGTGTCTGGTATGTAAACTAAAACATCATTATCTCTATACGCTAATCTAGCATGTCCAAGATCAATATATTTTTTTAATTTGTTCCATAATTTTTTACCTGGTGTCATATCTTCATCATCACCATCATCTTCACCCACAAATGGACTTACTATTGAATATAGGTGAGCTAAGTCGTTATATTGACTTATATCTGACACATCACTGGGTGCATTTGGTCTGTTTGGTGCACCTGTTTTAAATACCTTTTTCTTTTTAACTCTATCGAATACCTCTAGAAATTCTGTAGCCTCTGGTAAATCTTCAGTTAAAAAACGTACTGCCTGATCAATATCTTCTTCAGATATGTGTCTTAGAAATACACTAATCATCCATGACACATAAGCTTTATTCCTTGTGGGATCTGCTTCAGTGATATCATTAAAAATTTCCTCACTAAGTTTTACAGATGTTTTTCCCTTCTTACTTGTATAGAGATAAGCAATGTCAACACCAGACTCATCCTGAATTGGTACGACTTTAACACTCTTTTTTGGTGGTAACCCACCTGGTTCTCTTTCTACCTCAGATTCTTTTTCTCCTTTGGTTAAGTCATCTACTTGTCTTTTTGTCATAACGTGTTGGGTTTTTAAATAATCTACCCTATCTTCCGTTAATAATATCTTATATTGACTCTCAGTTACTATATATTTCATTCTAAATTGTGTTTATTTATAAATATAACGTTTTTATTAAAAAATAAAAGATTAATTTCTTTTAACTGGTTTTTTCGCCCATTTAGTTGTAGTGTCCCTACCATATGAATGAATTAATTTAATATGTGGTACCCAAGTATTCGATTCTTCACCCCAATTAGGTGGGTTTTTTATGACATCTGGGTTATTAGGGTTATAATAATGTGTTGAACCTTTAGTATTATCTGAAAAGTTTGCACCAGACAATAATAATTTCGCATATTTTACTGCGGTTTTCCAAGATTTTTTATTGTAGGATTTTTCTTTACACATAACATCATCTACATCAGTACTACCGTATTTATTCCACCCAGAAAATTGTGAAGACTCTAATACTACCTCAACAGGAGACATATTACGTATATGAGATCTATTTGCAATTACATTAGATATTGCCTTAATTTCATTTTCATTATCTTTAGACATTTCCATTGTTAATGTAATTGCAATTATTTTTTCTTCGTTTGTTAATGTTTCTGGTTTTTCAAAACCTAACTTAGTTAATAATTTAGGTCCAATGTTAACAGGACACTCAAATACTCTATCACCATTAGTGTAGTACATACCTATTGCCTTAGCAGTGGTAGGTCCAAAAGACTTATCTGGGGTAAAATCATTATCAGTCACCCATTTTTTTGTTTTTGTATTTTTATTTAACTTTTCTATTAATCTTCCTTGTACTAAATAAAGTGGACTATCACCACTTAATTGTTTGTCGTAACATTTTAATTGTTTATTACAGTACCATATATCATTAAAAGTGATATCAGAATTAGTATAGGTATTTTCTAATAAAATTAATTTTTCTAATTGATTTTCCGTAATAATTATCTTCATATTTATAAATATAGTTATTTATTTAAATATATGAATATTCCACCCAAAAATAGTAAAAAAGGTAAAAATACCACTAAAACACCCTTAAAACAACAAAAAAAGGATAAATTTAGGTATAAAATACGTAAAATTACCAAAAAACACCCTAAAATCAAACAAAAAATCAAAAAAATTAAGGATTTAGAGAAGAAATTGTACTATGCTATGGTTTGGGAAGTTACAGAAGGACAAAAACTCTATTTATTGGAGAATTCTGACAAAAGGGGGTGGAAAAACCACCATTTGGATCATATTTATCCCATTGCGATGGGGTTTAAAGAGAAAATCCCACCAGAAAAGGTAGGAAACATCAAAAATTTAAGATTTATACCTTATGAGGAGAACTTAAGTAAGGGTAGTAAAGTAACAAATGAGTCAAAAAACGCTTTAAGACGTATAAAAAAGTTAAAATAGAAACTTATCCCTATCAATTATGTAATAAAACGTATCCCTAATTAGAATTGTACCTATAAATTGATTATCGTGATGCATAATAACTTCTTTTAATTTTTCATCTCCCCTTTCAGATAATATATCTTTATAAAATTGACATAAATCCTCCCTATCCCAACCCAAATTATCTATTGGGTAGTGCCAATAGGAGAAAAAATAGTTTTTTTCATCATTTAAACGATCAAATGAAACACCATTTTCCTCTTGCCACTCCTCATCATCCATTTTTTCTATGACATCATCTTCTATGTAACTCCAAAACTTATCTTTTGGGTTTTCGTTCCAATTAGTTCTAACATCTTTTAAGTAAAAGTCCCATACAAATTCAAAAAATTCGTTAGTACACTTAAAATAATTTTCTTTTATATAGTCTTCAAAATAATATTCTTCAATTACATCTACTTCTATTCTTTCATCAGATCCCTCAAAATTTAATATGAATTCTGATATTATTTTTATGATATCTTTTTGTCGTATACCCTCGATAAGTGGATTACCATAATAATCGATAATCTTATCTAAATTGTATTTAGCTTTTTGTTTTTCAAGTGGGACAAAAAAATGTGTTTTAATATCTCTAATCCAATTATCAACACTACTAAACAATCTTTTATTAGTAATATTATCGTAAGCATATCGAATTACGTTATAAGCGAATTTATTATAACGTTTATTATTTTCTAAAAGTATTTTTTTAATAGTAGTTCTCATCGACATACTATTATAAATACTAGTAAGTCTCGAATAGTTTCTGAGTTTCAGCAACAATTTGTGCTTTTTGAGATTCTAAAAGGTTAATCTTACCTTGTTGTTCTGTATTTAAATCTCTTCCTGCTGCTTCAGATTTAATATCTGCTATCTGAGAGTCTAACCTATCATGTCTTAATAGATAAGAATGGTACAATTCTGCTTTTTGATCGTTGTTCATAATTTTTTATTTAAATATAAAACTTTATTATATAATAGTAAATAGTTTAATTATTTAAATCTAATCTACCTTGATACCTTCTCATTATTGTTTGGAACATTTCTCCTAGGGATTCAATATAATCACTTAATGTCATTAATTTCTCCGATATTTTCATTCTTAACTCACTATCTGACATTGACAAACCAAACCCACTTAACAATGATGTAGGTTTTCCATCCATAATACCTGCACTAAACCCACTTAAAAGTCTAAAATATTTTATAATTTTAGATGTTGCACCCATATAATTTAAAATTAATTGTTTAAAATCATCATCTAAAAAAATCTCTTTAGATATGTCTTTCATCATTTTATTATCTTGATAAAATTTATCGGATAAGTTGGACACCCCTGTCATTATTTGAGTTTTGGATAGTGTGTCTTTTTGTAAATGTTCCACAAAATTACCTAATATCCCTATAGTTTCTGAAATTGTTCTAGATAATATACCGTGTACATTACCACCATGTGAAGCCATAACGTTATGATCATCATAACCACCTACCTCATTAATAACTTTTTTTAATTGTGTCTCTGTGATTTTTATTTTCATACTAATAAATATCATATAAAAATAAAAAATCCGATATTATGTATCGGATTCTTTCTTTTCTTCTATTTCTAATTGTCTATCTCTAAGTTTCTCCATTTCCTTTAGGAATTCAGTTTCCATCTTTTTTTGTTGATGTAACTGTTCGGATTTTATTCTTTCTGATCTAGCTCTAGATTTTTGTTTTTGATTTTTTCTATGTTTACTTTTTGGCATAACTTTTATTTTTGTATAAATATAATAATACTTTATTTAATAGTCAACTATTTATTACTATGAAGTTATTAGATATTTTATTGGAAGATGTGGGAGTACCATTTAAGGAAAAATGTGTTATGAGCATAACCAATAATGATGGTGAAACAATATCTGTAGATTGTGAAGTCCCTACCACAGAAGAAGAAAAATCTAATGGTCTTATGTATAGAGATAGTTTAGATGATAACTCAGGAATTTACTATGATTACGTTGATGGTGGTTTCTGGATGGATAATGTAAAATTCCCGATAGAAATGATTTTCATTAATGATAACGAGATTGTAGACATTAAAAAGGCTAAAGCTTATGATAAGACATCTATACACCCTTCAGTAGAGTCTAATGGTAACTTAGAAGTTAATGATGGTTTCTGTGGTACCAATAACATATCTGTGGGTAATAAGATTTATAGGTCGTAAATCTCAGGAAACTCCTTACCAAATCTTCTCACTATTTCACCAGCTTTCGAATTCGCTTGATCTTCCCAAGGAGAACCATCTTCACCCTCTTCAGGGTTACCTTTTAAATCACCCAACTCATTTTGTTTATGATGTACCATTTCGTGAGCGATAGAACGAATGATATCTGGAACGGCTCTATTCTTCGACATAACACTTATTTCATTCTTTGACATATCGTAACTGGCTAATGTTTCTAATTCGTCATTGTCATCAGTTAATTTAACATTAAAACCATCACCTAAAGATAACTCTTTTTTTCCAAACTCAATAAAATCATCTACAATGGCTTCATTAACATAGGAATTACTAAGATCGTCTTCCTTTTCAACCACCTCAATATCCCATTTATCTTTTATAAGATTAGTTAATTTACTTTTAAATTTTGTAAAAACTAATTCAAACTCTTCTTTAGATATTTTATACATTTTTATAATTTGTTCCATTATCTGATGATACCCTTTATTAAGTCTAGGTATTGGATTAGTATATTTATGTTTTGAAAATACCCTATGTAATGGAGTCTCCCTAATTATAGTATTATTAACAATTAAATCCATTATTAAATCTTGATGAACTACTTCCCATTCACTCAATTGGTTGTTACCTCCGACTACTCTTAATTCATCAGTAGTAACTAAATTATCTATCCAATCATACCCAAATTCCATATTAAATTCATCGACATCATATTCCTCCTTTGGGTTATCGGACCTAAAATAATACCAACCTTCATAATATTCAACTTCTTCCCAACCATATTTATTAAATAAATCAGGGTCAGAAGAAATTCTATCTAATTCTTCATCACCATACAAATCTACAAATTGTCTAAGAGTACTAAATGTTGGGTTAGGTGGGTAATCTTTTTTGATTGTAACACCGTTTAACATTTCATTAATAATAAAATCCAAATACTCTTGATTTTTCTTTTTATTAACGTAATCTTCTTTTAATATACCTTTAATAATGTATTTCATTTTAATATTTTCTAACAACTTTAAATTTATCTTCACCAACTATTACTGATAAACCTCTACCATTTTCCCAATCTACATCCATATGGTCTTCATGAAATGGACCACCGACTGTTGTATACCCTTTTACCACACCTTTAGTGCCTGATGTTATCGGGTTAGGGTCATTTCCCATATCAACCATTTCTATTACATCACCAATCATAGGCATATTACCATCTCTGTAATGTTTTCTAACCCACTCCCTACATAATTTATTAGTCATAGGGTCATTTTTTTCAAAACCATATGTATTTACAATATATTCTCTAACTAAATAATAAGAAATCCTAAGAACATTCTCATAATAGTCAAATTCATCATCACTTAAACTATTATCCATATCAAAAACTGTTTGTTGATTAAATACTTCATTTAAGTCGTCAGATAATTGATTGTATATATTTTCTCTACTGGTAAAATTTGGCATTTATATTGGATTATACTCACCTATCTTAAAAGGTTCTAAGATTGGGTTTATTGCGTGTAGTGAATAACTACCATCTGGACGATATTCAGCGTAAACAAATTCAGCACCTAAAACTTTATAACTACCATCAGAGGTGTGAAAATAATCTGATATAAATGGGTTATATTTTATTTCTTCAGCAACATCTTTTAATGTAAATGGATCGTCAGGTAATTCTTGAACTACACCACCAACACCAACAACTTGTGATCGTTTACTCATCTCACCAGCATCTTTTGTTGTTCTCATTACATTATGATACCCTAAACTGATATCAAAGTTTATTTCTCCACCTAACAATAAGTCGTTGGTGTATCCTATGATACCTGAAGTGCTATCTTTTCTCCCCTTTTTTGTTCTACCGTAGACACCAAACGCACCATTCTTATTGTGCATTATATTATGTCTGTTAGTGTGGAACCATACTTCCTTACCTATTAATTCTGGTGAATCCCCTTCTAAATACCCATACTGAGCTTTCCCAGCAGTTACAGGGTCACCCATCCCTATATGATAAGGAGGGTTTTCATTAATTAAGTGACTTCTCATCTCTATAAGTAAGTTAACTTTTTTAATGTTATTTTTTTTATCTTTAGTTCTCATATTATATAAATATATAGTTTTTTTAATGCCAAGTTAATTTATCAGAAAGTATTTCATTAAAATATTGTGGGTCCACATCACCAGCACCACCATACCTAAAATGTTTATCACCATTTATATCTATTCTTTCTTCTGGGAATAAAATACTTTCACCCCATATTTCACCATTATGTTCACTAACCATTATACCCAAAAATATCTCAGATAAGGTACTATAACCATTATTTACGTGAGCATCTAAATGTTCTTTAAAGGCTTCACTATCTACTACATCACCGATCTCCCTATTACCATTAAATTCTAATCTATATCCCCTATTACCATCTTTATCAATGTCATTATCTATTTTACCATTAAATTCAGAAAGATAATCCTCAACACCATCTCTAAAATCAGTATGTAAAGCGTCTATATCTGCAGATTGTTGAGCATCAGACATTGCACAACCTATAACATCACCAAACTCTTCCGTAACAAATTCTTTAAATTCTTCTTCGTTAGGTTCATCACCAAATGACTCATGTATGTATTTTTCTCTCATTGTGTCGACATTAACTTTATCTATCATATCAAAATAGTTTGTGTCATATTCATCGCAGCCATTATAACCATCATAATCATAATCTTGTTCAAAATATTTTTTAGCCATACGTTGAATATCGTAATCTCTATCATCAATAAAAAAGTTACCTAATTCTTCAGCATCGAAATGAACTGGGATATAATATTTTTTTCTATCGTATTGGGTTAAGTAATTGTATATTATATTAATCTCTTGTTTAACTGATAATTGCATCCCTCTAAGTATTTCTGTAATAAAAAAATCTGGATCGTCATCCATCATCCGCAACACCCTTTCCATAAATTTAGGGGAGAATAGGGTATCATTAAAGGGGTTAATATCTTCCTCTTCTTGTTCTCTTAATATCTTTCTAATTAAATTTTTCATTACCAGTTCATATCATGCTTTTCATAAAGATTGAAATTATTCTCTGAGGCGTATTCTTTAATTCTGTCATTTAAAAAATCATTAATAATTTGACGTATTTTAGTTCTCTCATCTTTTTGTGATACTTTAAATATTACCACTATAAACAATAAAATAGCTGATACCATCCTCCTATTATCGAACCCCAATTCCTCTATGTCATATAATTGATTATCAATGTAGTTTACACTATACCCTTGCATACCTAAAGAGTACATCAAATCTGTTATTTCGTAAGGGTTACTAGTTAATATTTTAGAATAATCAGTAACCTTAAAGTGTGCTGTATATATTTCTTCAGCAGACAATGATCCATTTATAAAGTCAACATATAACAAATCATTAAGTACGTTATTAATAGTATTATGAAATTTATTAGTAACTTCTTCCTTTAAAATATGTTTAATTATATTCTTCATAAATGTAACCCTCTTTCAATGTATGTCAACATATCCTTATGTAATATTTTATATTCAGAAGGTGTCATTGAATCTAAATAATTATGTGTCGCATTGTAATGTACCCTCTCAACTACATTAAAACCTTCACCAACCCATTCTACAAACCCCTTTAAACCGTCTAATTTTCTTAAATTAAATACTTCATCACCACCTTCTACCCTTGTATCCATAAGATATGGGTCTTTTTGGTATTGTATATAATCTTCATATAACCCCCAAGGTAGGTTATATATAAACCTATCTTTAGCCAGATCAAATCGTATTTTTTCCCATACTGCCAAAGCCTCATCTGGTGATAACCCAAACTGATCAAATAATATATTCGCAAAATTTCTAGCCAAAGAAAAATCATCACCTAATTGTGCACTAATACCACCTCTTTCACCTTTAATTTGTTCACCTTCTGGTGTGTGAAAACTTGTCATTACTTGACCGACAGGAAAATTCTTATTGTGTTCAAACCAAAAATCATCCTTAATATGTTTGTAAACTTTATCTACAACACCTATATTAAATGTATTTTCTTTAAGTATTTTTTTAATCAACGTTTTCATTATTATATAAATATAAGTAAATAAGATATAAATGTAATTATTAGATTTGATTATTTATATTTTTTAATTATATTTATACTATGGCGAGAAAAAAAGTTAAAAGAGATGAATTATCAACACCAACCACAAAAGAAAGAGTTGAGAAGAAAGTGGAAGTAAAGAAAATAATATCATACGTGTCTAATACCACTAAAAATAAATGGGATAAAATAAAAGGGGTTGAGGGTGACATAGTTAGGTTTAAAACAAATGACACTAAAAGACAAGGGTTTTTAAAGGATAAGAACCATAAGTTACTTTATGTAGGTGTGGATAATGACATCTTATATTATTACTACAATATCAAAAGATAGTGAACCTATTGACTTATTAATAAATAATTTATACCTTTAACAAAAAATATAAAAATTATGGAAAATTATTTAACTAAATTAAAAAACCTTTTAACCATTAAGAATGTTGGTTGGGGGTTAACAATTATCGTATCTATTATGTTAGGGGTAGGTGGATTATCTAAAGTTATGGGTACAGAAGAAATGGTAAACAACTTTACCTTTATGAATCTATTACCCTACATTGAAATTATTGGACTTGTTGAAATTGCAGGTGTGATTTTATTACTAATCCCTAGAACTTCACTATATGGTGCAGTAATCTTAGGTTCTGTAATGGCAGCAGCTGTAGCGTTACACCTTTCTCTTATGGGTGGTGATAAGATTGCGATGCCACTTATGATTGGTACTGCGGCTTGGTTGTCTTATTTCTTAAGAAATAAATAAGAAAAATTAAACATAATACCATAAAACCCACTACATAGTGGGTTTTTTATTTTGCAGTGTAGTTTATTTTTCGTATCTTTGTATAACAAAACAAATAAATATGAATTTCAAAACAATTAAAGAGGTTGAGTCACACGCAAAACAATTAATGAATACAGAGTATAGGGTGGAAGCTAATGGAAAGGTTCATTGGTTAACCCCTAGTAGAATAGGTTATAGTTTTAAGTTTGATAATGCTAAGAGACGATTTGGTCAATGTTCTTATAGAAGAAAAGAAATAAGTCTATCAAAGCCACTCGCCACTAATAACCTAGATAACTTCTTTCAGATTAATGATACCATACTACATGAGATAGCACACGCACTCTCTTATAAGATACATGGTAGTAGAGGTACTGGTCATTGTAAGAGATGGGTTCATGTCGCCAAGTCTATTGGATGTAATGGTATTAGATGTTATAATAGTAGTGAGGTTAATAAGATAGAACATAAGTATACTTTAGTCTGTGATACATGTGGTGGTAAGAATCCAAGACATAGAAAACCTAGACAAAAGTATTCATGTGCAAAATGTGAACCAAAGAAATTTAATGAGAAATATTTACTGAAAGTAGTTCAGAACTTTTAAAGGAATAACCCATATATTTATTTATATGGGTTATTATATTATTTTAGGAGTTATTTCAGTAATGTTTTTATATGTGATGTCACTAATAGATGATGAAATTAATAAAAAAGTTAAATGAAAAATTGTAAGGAATGTCCTTGGGTTGTAAGGAACAAAAATAATGACACTATTATTAACCACTCTAAAAAATGGGATAAGAAACATAATTGTCATATGAAAATAAAAGGTACAAATAAAAAACTTTGGGATCACTTTCCTAAATTCCAATGTAATGGTAATAATGTCGATTAAGAGTTCATCCTACCAAAGTAAGTGACATCCTTATCCACTTTACCTTTACCGCTGTCTGAGAAATGTTCACTACTACTACCAATTCCATCTGTAGATTTTTGAGAACTTCTATAGTTAATACCTATTATACTATCTCCATCATAAATATGGGATTCAAATATCACACTATGTCCACTACCATTAGTTCTCCATAATTGACAAAAATCCCCTTCTTGAGCATTTTCTAAAGACACTTCTTTACCGATACTTAAATTTTCTAAGGCTGTAACACATAATTTACCATCTTTACCACCAGCACTATACCACTCAGATGAAAACTTACTTACTTCATTTTCTGTTTTATTTTCTAATAACCCCCTATTAGTTGCGGCGATAAATGCAATAGATAAGGTAAACCCACAACAATGTGAAGGTCCCCCTTCATCATAACTTCTAATTATTTTACCATCATGTTTTAATGGTATACATACACCTGAAACTCCTTCCCATTTATATCCACCACCACTAAATTGATTTGCAATGTCAATTATATTTGTACCATACTCATAATAACCATCAACTTCGTTAAGTAAACTTCTGTTAGATTCTTCAATTAATAACCTTTTTTGTTTTTCTATCCTGCCCATAATTTTATTTTTTTAAAATTAATTGTAAATACATTTGTTTTATAATATAAATAGCCCTATATTTGTAAAAATAAAAATTACTATGACTGAAGATTTAAAAGTGTATAAAAAAATTAATAAAAGTGATTTCAAAACTAAGTTTGAACATATTTATTATAACTTAGATAAGAAAGTGGCAGAAATAACTATCTGTGAAGAAAAAAAAGAAGACGTAGTAATTTTAGACGAAGAAAGGTTTGTTACTGATAAAACTATTATTAAAAATTTAGTAAGAAAAGAACGTAATAATTTAGAGGATAGAATAAAAAATAATAAACTGGTAATTGCAATGTCAGTAAATAACCCTAATGAGGTTGAGAAGGCGACTAACCATCTAAATAAGAATAATAATAGGTTACAAAGAATAAGAAGTTACATCAATGAGTAGTGAGTCAGATATAGAGTTAAAGAGGTTGAAAACCAAAGAAGAAAATATTAATAGGGTTATTAACCGATATATGAGAATTAGGAGAAAAAGTTTTTTTCGTAAGATACTCTATTTAGGTCTTAGAAGTAATTAATACCTACCACTAATATAAACAAATAGTACTTCTGGCACCCTAACACAATGTGTTAAATTACCTTTACTATCATTACAACCAATAACTTCTAAACTTCTAACAATGTTTCTGATGTCTCTATTAGCATCTTTAGTTACATTTTCAATGTATTGTTTAGAATATAATCTATCAGAATCATAATAAGATTCTTTTAAAATGGTTTTATATTGTTTTTCATTTATAATAATTTTCATTATACATCAATATTGGATTTTGTATCAATAACTTTAGTACAACCACTATCTATACATTTACGAAGATCATCTCTAGTTATGTCTTTATCCCATTGAGTGCTATTATACCCTCCTGTCGTGTTTTTATATGCACCTGGTGGACAATCTTTACAATCAATGTCCCCACCTATTGGTTCATCAGTTAAATCTACTTTTTTTCTAACACATTTATAAAACCCTAAAATGTCGGGAGCAGTTTGGTAAAGGTATTTGCCAACACAATACTTCAAATCGTCACAATCAATTATCTCTAATTGATCAACGATATAATCATCTTTAGGTGATGGTGTAACTGGGATGTCAATTTCTCTTTCAACAGGAACATCCCTTTGATTACATTGACAATCTTTACAGAATTCTTTTTTAGGGAGTGATAGAGTAAATTCTAAATTATCACACATAGCTTTCCAAGTATTGTACCCTACAACACCATCGACAGTTAATTTATATCTTCTTTGAAATTCTTTAACTGCGTCTCTAGTGTGGTTTTTAAATATCCCATCACAGCTTGGGTATTCTTTTGAACACCCCGATTTCATTCCACCACCTTTGAATTCTTTATTAAACCCATTAGAATCTAATAAATGTTGTATCATTTTAACAACATCACCACTTGATCCCTGTTTAGCGATTTTTCTTTTACAGATTATTTCACAAATATCGTCACCTTTTTTTATGATACCCGAATATGATGCTTCACCTAATAATCTTTTATTAGATTCTACGATTAATTCCCTTTTTTGTCTCTCTATTCTACCCATTTTATGTTTTTTATTTAATTTAATGATTGATCTGGATACCAATTGTCATCTACATCTCCACCCTCTTCTTCTGTATCAGATATAGAATTCTTCCACTCATCAAATAAGTCAGCGTATTCTTTAGTATCTAAAGAATCATCTATGTCCTCAACCCGAGCATTTTCGAAAGATTCAAAATCTTCTTCGGTTGGGGGATTTTCTCCAAACCTCTTCATTACCAAATTTTTTGCCTCCTCCTTATCGATAGTAGACTCACCTAATATTTGTTTATTAGATTGTTCAATAATTAATCTTTTTTGTCTTTCTATTCTTCCCATTTTGATTACTTTATATATAAATATAAAAATATAGTAAAAAGTATGTATTTTTAATGGTAAGGTGGAATCAGTTCTAATATGAATTTTTTATATTGTCTATATATGTACATAATCTCAACATGGTTACCGATACCGAATTTATCTTTCATGTCTCCATAAAAAGATGCGTATGGTTTAATATCGTGTTTACCACTAGTTAACTTATGACTATAACTACCGAAATTATTTAACTTATAAGGGCTTATGGGGAAAATGATATTTCCGTATTGGGCATCATATTCAGTTTCATTTTTCAAAACCTCAACTACTTTATCTAAAAACTTCTTATCAATATTTTCAAAATCAAATGTAGTAAAATTAAATTTAGGTTCTTTTGATTCATTTAAATCCCCTTTATTAATTAATGATGGTATAAGTGAATAATTATTTTCCCTACCATTAAAAACCACCATCTTTTTTTTGTATTTATCCCACACATAGTCAGATTCCTCATTTGTTAACCCATATATTCTTTCTAAATGGTTCTTTAGCTCCCGCAAAAAGTAATGATAGATAGATATACCATAACTAGAAGTAAATCCCACTGGTAGTATGTCAACCCCATCAGTCGTAACATATGTGATAGGTTCCCCATAATCATCCTTTCTTTCCACTAACTTACTACTCACTACTAATAAGTCTATTATTTTTAATATATAATCCTCTTGTTTTTGTGGGTAATCTTTAGAATATGGGTTTTTAGATTCGTTTAACATAATAATAAATATACATTTTATTTGTATTTTTAAAATTAAATTATTATATTTGTTTTAAAGTAAAAATAATTATGGGTAAAACACTTCCAAACAAAAAAACAAATGGTATAATAGAAATGGTAGGAATATCTTTAACGTTTCTTATTTTAATAGTGGGATCTTTTTTTATAATAACTAGTTGTAGTTCCAGTAAAAATGTAAATTGTGATGCTTACGGTAAATCAGAAATTATAATATTACCCTATGAAGATACTATAATTATGGAATCAATGCACATACATTTAGAAGAAGAAAA
>TARA_R110001632_G_scaffold67422_5_pt1 | contig 16480 bp, 26 predicted proteins | sample TARA_R110001632 | Tara Oceans TARA_R110001632 (sample SAMEA4398266) | marine metagenome | biome: Polar Biome; feature: [SRF] surface water layer (ENVO:00010504); material: water (ENVO:00002006), including particulate matter (ENVO:01000060) such as... | depth 5 m
AAACCTATAACAAAGAAAGAAGCCTGTAACATACTAAACATTAGTTACAATACTACTAGATTATCAAAAATTATAGATGAGCATCTAGAAACAGTACAGTTTAGAGAAAGAAGAAAATCACAGAACAAAGGTAAAGGTGCTTCAGAGCAAGAGATTAAGCAGACTGTAAGCTTCTATCTAGACGGGTCTAACATATCTGATATAGCTAAAGCGTTATACAGGTCGCCTGCTTTTGTAAAAGGAATTATAGATAGGTTAGGTATACCTCAAAAATTATCAATGACTGACTTTGACGGCAGAAGAAATGCTTTGCTACCTGAACAATGTGTAGCAGAGGAGTTTCAAATGGAAGAAAAGATTTGGGCAGTTAGACAAAACTACCCAGCAATAGTACAACGACATCTAGGAAACAAAGATGGCATCAATCAATACTTAGTTTATACCATAGAGTGTACAAATTTAAGTAAAACATTTTTTCCTCATTTAACATTTGCAGGAAAACAATACTGTCTAAGCTCTTACGAGATGGGCAGTTTAAAGCACTTACAAAAATACTTGTAAGCATAAGGAAAACACATGGAATATTTTATAGCGTTTTATATGGCTGGCGTAGCATTAGCTATGCTTAAACTATTTAGACCTAGTTATTTATTACTAAAAGATGTTGACCCTAATAATATTGTGGTACAGAATATATTTGTAAGTTCAATTGTGATGACTCTTAGTTTCATGATTTTGCTTATTCCTCTGACTCCAGCACTACTTTCGGACAGCTTAAGAGACAGCTTTTGTGTGTCATTTTGTGATGCAGTCTTAAAGAAAGGATAATTATGGCATACAGTAAAGAAGTAGTAAGAAGATTTGAAGAAGTCTTAGCAAACCCTAGTAAACATTCAGTAGGTAGGTTTGACCCGAAAGAGCCAAACATAGCAACAGGAATGATAGGTGCACCAGCCTGTGGTGATGTAATGAAACTACAGCTAAAACTTGACGAAGATGATAGAATTATTGATGTTAAGTTCAAAACTTATGGTTGCGGCAGTGCGATAGCAAGCTCAACCATGTTTGTAGAGATGTTAACAGGTAAAACAATAGAAGAGGCTAAACTAATAAAAGATAGAGATATTGCTACTGCATTACAGCTACCTCCTATAAAACTGCATTGTTCAGTTCTAGCAGAAGGAAGTATAAAAAGTGCTATAGAAGATTGGGAAGCCAAAGTTAAACACAGAAGACATAATCAACAGGAGTAAATATGTACGACGATTTAGTAAAACATTTAGAAGGGCAGATGGCTTATCATAGAGCTAACTGTAGAGTATACTTAAGAAATGCTGTAGGCATTGGAGAACATCCAGATGTTATGGAAGCAATGAAGTCAGAACTATCAAAGCTTGCCGAAGCAGAAGATATGCTAAACGCCCTGCAGAAACATTTAAAATGATACCATTATCAATACTATCAAAAAATAGTTCTTGACAATTGGTTATGAATTTTATATAATATATTCATAAAATAAAATAATAAAAGCAAATATGAGCGACAGGTATTACACACAGATGCGGGAAACCACAGGATGGTGTTTCGGAATGCCTGAGTTCATGCGCAACAAACCTAAAAGGAGATATAAAATGCCTTGGACAGACGAGAGCAAAGAACAAGCAGTAACTATGTATCAGGACGCCGAACCTACGCCTGAAACATCTATGGAGATAGTCAAAGACATCGCAGATGAACTTGATGAATCACCAAACGGGGTTCGTATGATATTAACCAAAGCAGGTGTCTATGTAAGAAAGACTCCAGCAGTAAAATCATCTAGCGGTGGTTCAACTGGTGGCGGTGGTAGAGTCAGTGTGGCAGACGCACAAGATAAACTAACTAGTGTCTTAGGTGACGCAGGTCAGGAAGTCGACTCAGCTATTGTAGCTAAGCTTACAGGTAAAGCAGCTGTGTATTTCACAACTGTTATAGAAAACCTTAACAAGTAGTTAATATAAACTTAGTCTGGGACAGTTCACTGTCCTGGACTTTTTACATCTTTAATAATTGACCACAATTTAACAGAATCAAAATATTTTTGTTGGATTAAATTGGAGGCACAATGAGAAAAGAAGAGTTTAAAAAAAGAATGGTTGAAGCAGGTGACGCAGTAGTTACCTATAGAAGCCAGAACTCACGTAAATTAAAGTACAATGTATGTACAATAGACTTCTCTACGAAGTATATCAAAGAGAAAAGAAATAGAGCTAAAGAAGGACAGCATACCGTCCTATTATTTTGTTGGGATACTGACTCGTACAGAATACTTGTCCCTGAAAATGTAACAAGTATTGTGCCTCTTAACCGAGTAATCAAGAATGATTGATTTAGAAGCACCAGCAATCTACGAAAAAGTAATACAAGAGAATGACATGGAACAAGTCAGACTAGTAATAAATACATTTCGTGATGTTGAATATATATCTTTAAGAAAATACTACATGGACTTCGAAGAAGAGTGGAAACCTACCCGACAAGGTGTTACCATGGTCTTAGACCTTGATAATAGTAGACATCTCTTCGAAGGGCTAGTAGAAATTCTCTCACTAGCAGAATCCAAGGCAATCTTGGAAGATAATTTCAAAGACCTACTAGATGAAATCTACCTCTAACAAAAATAATTCTTGACAATTCCTTAAAAATTTAGTATAATATACTTATGATTATAAAAGGAAACCTACAGTATGACCAATTCGGTCGCAAACGCAAAAGCAAACTACACAAAGCTGTTAAAAGTACAGCGACACAAGAGTGGAAGACATTTGCTCCAGAGCCTACATTCCGTAGGACTACCAAAGAATACCCTTCGGCTCCATTGAGCCAGTACACTACTCCACGCGACTCTTCGTATAAGAAAGAAGTAAGTAGTAAGTACACCGTATCTATAGCATACAACAAGGGCGCGTATCAAGTTATCCCGAAAGAAGAAGTAAAACATATAGGAAAGTAATGAAAGCAGTAAGAGATTTATTAGAAAAAGCTAAAGTAGAGTATCATAAAGGTACACCAATAATGTCAGATGATGTCTATGATAGACTAGAAGATACATTAGTTGCAGATACTACTGTAGGAACTACCGTAACAGGTATTAGATATCCTCACGCTTTTCCCATGTACTCGTTACAAAAAATATATGAAGGGGACAAAGACCCTGCTTCTGTTTATGACCTACCCACAGTAGTATCACCTAAGTTAGATGGTGCTGCTGTGAGTTTGCAGTACATAAAAGGAGTGCTAAACTTAGCACTTACCAGAGGAGATGGCAAACAAGGTTTAGATATAACAGACAAAATGAGAATGTTAGTACCAGATACCTTATCTACTAGTAAAGAAGTAGTACAGATTACAGGAGAGATAGTAGCACCACTAAACATAGAGAACTCTAGAAACTATGCATCGGGTGCACTCGGTCTCAAAGATTTAAAAGAATTTAAGAAAAGACAATTACTATTCGTTGCCTATAGTGTTGAACCGTGTATCAAGGAGTTCTATATCGAAGATATGGCAGTACTTGATACATGGGGTTTTGACACATGTTTAACGCAAGAGTACAAAGACTATCCAAAAGATGGGACAGTATGGAGAGTAGATAGTAATATTAAGTGGGCAGACATGGGACACACTTCTCATCACCCAAGAGGTTCTTTCGCCATGAAAGAAAGAAAAGAGGGAGTAGTAACAAAACTACTCGACGTAGTATGGCAAGTAGGAAAGTCAGGAGCAGTGTCTCCAGTAGCAATTCTAGAGCCATGTATCATAGGCGAAGCCACAGTTTCAAAAGCAACTTTACATAACATGGGAATCATTGAAGACCTTAACCTAGAGATAGGTTGTGAAGTTGAAGTAATTAGAGCAGGGGAAATTATTCCCCAAATAGTAGGGAGAATAAATTGATAGTAACAATATACAGTAAAGATAACTGTTCTTACTGTGTTAAGGCAATAGCTTTAGCAGACAGAGAAGGACTAGAGTTTCAAGTTAAAAAACTAGGAGCTGACTTTGATGCATTAGAAATGTTTGAGACATTTCCTACAGCTAGAACTTTTCCTCAAATTATAGTAGACGGCGAGAAGATTGGCGGCTACATAGAGTTTGAAAAATTAATTGAAAAACGTGAGTACTTTGATTCGGACTTCGAAGAACAGTGCAGAGAAATATATGGCGATAACATGCCAGACCTAGGAGAAAACTAATGGATGATAATTGTAAAATATACTCAACGTATATGGAAGGAAACAGAACAGGAACAGTAGTTAAACACAAGACAGGCAAATATTGGGGTGTGCATCTTATAGAAACACCAACCAGTAATGAAGGATTTCTTATGTGGCATCCTACAAAGAGCGAGTACTGGTGTGAAAGTATAGCCGAGAACTTCTGTCAAGGATTTATTAAACAAGACGGAACTGCCTCATAATGTACAACTTACAAACAATTAGAGAAGCTATGGAGGAAGGTATTATATTACTAGATTATACTAGCCTTATTAGTGGAGAACAAAAGAGTAGAGAAGTTACTCTACATCCTGACTATACAGGAGGCATGCAAGTGCAAAACAAAATGGATAATAAATTATTATGCTACGATGTTGAGTTTCAGAAGTGGGACGACATTGATGCAGACACAATTATTAAATGGAAAAAGCTCACCTGATGGCAGGAGGAGTATACAATCAAACTTATTTTAACAACCATCCTTTAGAGAAAGAAAGGGAGGGTGTTTTATATGGCGTTATATTAGTAAACCAAACCACATTCGAAAGAGAATGTATCAAGGTGGGCATGGCTAGTGGTAAAGATTGGCGTCATGTAATAAAACGAAGTCGTGGCTTTAAAGGGTACGATTTAAGAATACAAAGAACATACCACGACAATTTATATAATGTGTGGAAGTGGGAACAACACTTACACGAGTTGTATAAAAACGACAGTTACAAACCAAAGGTTAAGTTCGGGGGACACACAGAATGCTTTGAAATTTCATCGCTTATTCTGCAGGACTTTCCCAAAAATAGTTCTTGACATATGGTTGTGAATCTTATATAATATATATACATTTAAGGAGAAAAGAAGATTGAGACAGATAGTACCGCCAACAAATTGCCCTGCTTGCAGCTCGGTGTTAGTTTGGATTAACGACCAACTATTTTGTCAAGATTTTACTTGCAGTGCTACATCTTCCAAGAAGATTGAGCATTTTGCAAAGACTCTAAGAATAAAAGGATTAGGTCCAGCTACAGTTGAAAAACTAGGCTTGACAGATTATCACGACATCTATTCTCTCACCCAAGAGCAGATGTCTTTTTTACTGGATTCAGACAAGATAAGTGCGAAGTTACAAGCAGAAATTAATTACTCCAAGACTTCCGACTTAACAGTTCTTCTTCCAGCTTTTTCGATACCGCTGATTGGCTCAAGTGCCACTAATAAATTAGCGAAACACATCTCATCTATAAATGAGATAACCCCAGAGATATGCACAGAGGCAGGTCTGGGCCCTAAAGCGGCGTCGAGTTTGTGTGAATGGTTAGTGGATACATTCCAGGCTCATAGATACTATGAGTTACCATTTTCTTTTAAATTTAAAACACCTAAGCAGGTCAGTATTATTTCAAAGGGAACAGTTTGTATATCAGGAAAGCTAAGTAGTTATCCTACCAAAGCAGCCGCTCAAAAAGTATTAGAAGAAAACGGCTATGTAGTAAAGACTAGCATTACTAAAGATGTTACAATCTTAATCAATGAAAGTGGAATACAAAGTTCAAAAACTAAACAAGCAGACGAAAAGGGTATAACAATAATAGAAAACTTAAAAGCATTTATAGAGGAAAATTAAATGGCATTACCAAAATGGACAGACGAAAGAACTCAATCCTTAACGGATTTCGTAGGAAGTGAGTCACCAATATCTCAGTCAACTGTTGCTCAAGCAGCTGAGAACTTAGAAACATCAACAAGAAGTGTTTCAAGCAAATTGAGAAAAATGGGTTTTGATGTAGAACTAGCTTCAGCATCAGCAAGCAAATCTTTCTCAGACGAGCAAGAAGCAACCCTATCTGCATTTGTATCTGATAACTCAGGAACATACACATACGCAGAGATTGCTAGCAACTTTGAAGGCGGAAACTTTTCTGCTAAATCAATCCAAGGAAAAATCTTATCAATGGAATTAACTTCCCATGTTAAGCCAGCTCCTAAAGTAGAGACTGTAAGAACTTACACTCCTGAAGAAGAAACAACATTTGTTGAAATGGTTAACGGCGGAAGCTTCGTAGAAGCTATTGCAGAAGCCCTAGGCAAATCTGTTAATTCAATCAGAGGAAAAGCTCTTTCTTTACTAAGAAGTGGCGACATCGGTGCGATACCAAAACAGGAAGTAACAAAAGGCTCATCAAAAGCTGACGTTCTTGCTGATATGGACATCGTAGATATGACTGTAGAGTCTATCGCTGATGAGATTGGCAAAACTGTTAGAGGAGTTAAAACTATGTTGACCAGAAGAGGTTTACAGTGTTCTAACTACAACGGCGCTGCTAAAAAAGACATAGGCTAAACCCTAGTTCTTATTCCGTGAGGGGCTGCCCAGTCCCTCACAATTTTATTATCTATTACTTTGGGAGAAAGTAAGTGAATATTGCATCTGCATTATTAAAACAAATCATTGTTCAGGAAGACATGAACACATGGTCGAACTTGAAGGAGAATTATCTTCCTATCGAGTATCAACCTATATTTGGCGCACTGCAAAAGCATATTGACAATTACTCCGCCCTCCCAGACTTTGAATCTCTAAAGTACGAGATTCGAGACCGTTCCATACAAGAAAAAATATTCGCAATCGAAGCTGTTGAAGTCGAGGTAGACGCGTGGCTGTTACTTGACTATCTCAAAAATGAGTATGCACAAATCGAAATATTAGACGAATTAGATAAGTATGTAGATAATACTGTTGCGATGGCATCAGCAGAAGAAAACATAGAACAGCTACACGAAATAGTTTTAAAAGTAAGTGATAGGATAGATGTAAAACCTCCAGAAGAAAGTATGGAATCTATATCTTTATTCGACTCCACAGAAGAGCTTGGCAAGTATGTACAGTTAGGATTCAATAATGATTTCGACTCTCAAATACAGTTCTCTCCTAAAGACCTTGTTATGGTCGGTGGTAAGAGAGGTGCAGGTAAGTCTGTAACTTGTTGTAACATTGCAAGTACAGTTTACAACAAAGGTAAGTCTGCTTTATACTTTACTATAGAAATGGATAGTAGGTCAATACTACAAAGAATATGTTCCATTTCTACACAAGTTCCTTTCAATAATTTAAGGAACAGACAACTAAGTCCTGACCAGTGGAAAACTGTTGCAGGCTGGTGGGCTAATCGTTTCGAAGGTGGTCATGAACTACTACCTAGCTTTTATAGCTCGGGCGATTTCGATACCTTCCACAAAGATTTAACAAGGCTAGACTTAGACAAAGGTCAACAGATAGATGTTATCTACGACCCGAACCTTACTCTAGGTAAAATACAAAGTGAACTTGACAAGAAAGTCAATCAATTAGACATAGGAGTTGTTGTTGTAGATTATATAAATCAAGTTAAACGACACAATGCTCCTAGTCGTTCAGGTCAGTATGAGTGGACAGAACAGATAGAAGTAAGTAAGAAACTGAAAACATTTGCTCAAGAATATAATACAATGTTCTTTGCTCCTTATCAGACTGATGCAACAGGTGAGGCAAGATTTGCAAAAGGTATACTAGATGCGGCAGATGCTGCGTTCAATTTAGAGACATGGGAGAAAGGTTCCGAAGTGGTAACTTTCTTCAACACTAAAATGCGTAACAATGAGATGCTCGACTTTACTAGTGTAGTGAATTGGAATACTCTTACCATTGGACCTCAATCAGGTATGAACCCAAAAGATAGAGAAGCTATGGAAAGTTCAATGAAAACAGGCGAGGACATGTACGACGACTAATGATATTATATACTGAAGCACAATTACAACACGCATACATAGGATTTGTTAGAGAGATGTATAAACAATCCTTTGTAGTAGTACCCACACTAGAAGAGTTTAGAGAAATCTATGAAGAAGATATGTTAGATAAATTTTTAGAGGACCAAAATGGCAGCTGATAGAATAGGGAAAGAGAGTGCAGAACTTGTAACATTTCCACAACACACTTGGAAAATAGAAACCATAGGAAGTCTACTAGATGCAGAAGTAGTAAGTAAAGAACTGAGAAATAGAATCCCAGTAAACACTCCTCTAATGCATAGTATATATGGGGAAGGTTTTAAAAACCCTGTACTACTAATGAAAAATGGCTGGCCTATTGCAGGTGGTCAAAGGCTTAGAGTATGCCAAAAAATACTTAAAAAGAGTCCCGATTGGAACTGCGCAGTGCATGTATGTCAACTAACGCAAGATGATTGGAACTGGGCATACCTATGGCCAGAGATAGAATTTAGAGATAAAATGATAGCAGTATACTTTCAGATGATAGAATTAGTATTTAAAAGTAAGTATTATAACTTTGACAAGGCTGCTGACGGAACAGAGATGACATACTACGAAGAACTAGGTGACAGAATGAAATGGAATCATAAAGGAAAATGACAGTAGAAGAACTATTAGTAGAAAGACGAGTACACTTTAAACAGTCTCCAGCAGACTTTATAGTCGGCTGTCTGAATCCCGAGCATGACGACAGCAACCCTAGTATGAGAATTGATAGAATCACAGGAATATATAATTGTTTTGCCTGTGGTTTTAAAGGTAATATATTTAACTATTACCATGCTCCACAGAATGCATTAGATATGCGTAGAGAAAATTTTAAAAGAAAAACACAACAGAAGAGGTCGTCTTCTATAGGGTTACAATACCCTAGAGGAGCAATGCCGTACTCAGGTAACTGGCGTGAGATTAGCCCTCAGACTTATGAGAAGTTTGATTGCTTTATTCACCCCGACAAACCTTTTACAGGCAGACTCTCTTTTCCAATTAAGGACTTGACAGGAAAAATTGTAGCGTTTAACTGTAGGACTCAATCCCCTACAGATATCCCAAAATACATAGTCCACCCTCCCAAGGCAGTATTGCCCTTATTTCCTGCTCAAGTCCACCCTATTAAAGGTAGGGTTATATTAGTAGAAGGCATATTCGATGTCTTAAACTTACATGATAAAGGGTTGCCAAACACAGTATGTTGTTTTGGTACTAGAAACATATCAGTAGAAAAATTATCATTACTAAAAATGATGGGAGTAGATGGTATAGATATTTTATTCGACCCTGATATAGCAGGACAAGAAGCAGTAGCAGAAGTAGAGAATATGTGTCTTGCCGCAGAATTAACATTTAAAAACATAAAGTTACCGACAGCTTTAGGAGATGCAGGAGCACTTCCACTGAGTCAGGTACAAAAATTAAAGGAACAATTATATGGCTAAAGTAGCAATTATAGAAACAAAAGCAAGTAGGAATAACTATGAAAGACTGTTCGATAACTCATTTGAGTTTGACCAGTTTCAGTTATGCTCTGACCCTACAATAAAGAAAGTATTAAAACGAGATGTAGACCTAGTTATAAACACAGATGATTATGACTGGTTAATTCTAGTAGGTTCTGAATGTCTAAAGTATTTTACTAAACTTAATTCTGTTACAGAATATAGTGGTAGAGTAGTAGAAGAAAAGTTCATACCAATAATAAATCCAGCCATGCTAGCATTTAAACCAGAGGCTCAAAGAACTTGGGATGACTCCAAGATTAATGCTGTTAAGTACATAAAAGGTGAGTTAAAGAATGTAACTTTAGACAATGACAAAGCGTACGGAATACAAGACAGCGAAGAACTACATAAATTTCTAGAGAAGGCTTTGACCTCTGAGTATGATTTCATAGCTCTAGACTCCGAGACAACTGCCCTATATAATAGAAATGGTCACATACTAGGTATGAGTATATCTTATGAGCCAGACCACGGAGCTTACATAGATACAGAATGTGTTGATGAGAAAGCAGAAACAATGCTACAAGAGTTATTCAACAAGAAGCGAGTAGTGTTTCATAATGCTAAGTTCGATTTACATTTCTTTGAGTATCATTTCAACTTCAAGTTCCCAAGATTCGAGGATACTATGTTACTACATTATATGCTAGATGAAAATCCAGGAACGCATGGTCTTAAACAACTATCCTTAAAGTATACACCTTATGGAGATTACGAGAAACCTATGTATGACTGGATGGATGACTATAGAAAAAGACATGGTATGTTGAAAGGTGACTTTACTTGGGACTTAATTCCTTTTGATGTAATGAAACACTATGCTGCACTAGATGCTGTATGTACGTTTCTATTGTTCCAAAAGTTTGAAGCTCCTCTATTAAAAAATGATAGACTATATGGAGTATATAAGAATATATTAATTCCAGGAACAAGATTCTTAGTTGATACAGAAGATAATGGTGTTCCCTTTGACAAAGAAAGGTTACAGACATCTTCAGTACTAATGCAAAGTGATATCGATGAAGCAGTTGCAAAACTATATACTTACGAAGCTATTAAGCAATTTGAGATTAATCAAGGTAAACCTTTTAATCCAAACAGTACAGTACAACTTAGGTCTTTATTGTTTGACTACTTAGGTTTAAAACCTACAGGTAAGAAAACTGGTACAGGAGCAGACTCAACTGATGCCGAAGTTCTAACTGCCCTAGCAGAAGAACACCCAGTACCACAACTAATATTAGATATAAGACAAAAAGTAAAAATTAAAACTACATACCTTGATAAAATTTATCCCCAGCTAGATAGAGATAACAGATTAAGAACAGGATTTAATCTACACGGCACTACCTCTGGAAGATTATCTTCTAGTGGTAAAATGAATATGCAACAGATACCTAGAGACAATCCTATTGTCAAAGGTTGTATAAAAGCAAGACCAGGGTATAAGATTGTTGCAATGGATTTAACAACAGCAGAAGTGTATTGCGCAGCAGTACTTGCAAATGATAAAAACCTAATGAAGGTTTTCCAAGACGGAGGTAACTTCCATAGTAATATTGCTAAGATAGTATTTGACTTACCAGGAGAAGTAGATGATATTGCGATTAACTATTCTACCGAAAGACAGATGGCTAAGGCAGTTACCTTCGGTATTATGTATGGTGCAGGACCGAAGAAGATTAGTGAACAAGTTAGTAAAGACTCAGGCAAGTATTTCAGTATGAAAGATGCCTCTAATGTTATTTCAGATTACTTCGAGCAGTTCTCGGGTCTGAAGAAGTGGCTAGACGATGGCAAACAATTTATTCAAGACAACGGTTTTATGTATTCGTTCTTCGGAAGAAAGAGAAGATTGCCTAATGTGTTCTCAACTGATAAAGGTATAGCTTCTCATGAGGTAAGGTCTGGTATTAATTTCTTAGTACAGTCTATTGCATCAGATGTTAATTTACTTGGTGCTATTGAGATGGGAGACTATGTAAAAGAAAGAGGTATGAAGACTAAGATATTTGCATTAGTACATGACTCCATTCTAGCAGAAGTTCCTGAAGATGAGATAGAAGAATACTCACAAAAGCTACAAGAGTTGATACAAAAAGATAGAGGACTATCAATACCAGGCACACCTATTGGTTGCGACTTTGATGTAGGGGACGACTACTCCTTCGGAAAGTATGAGAAAAAGTATGAGGCTGTCTGATGTCAGATTTCCTGTGTATGTTGTTCATACTGACGATGTCGTATCAAGAGATGGTATTCTTTGGTGTGAAGGTCAGGTTATAGACGACAAGAATGTAAGTGGAGAATCTATAGGACAAAGAAGATTAACAACTCCACATAGAAACCTATACAGTTTGAGAATTATGCTAGAGGATTTCCCTTCCTTGTTTAAGCATGGAGGAAAAAACTATGTAGATTCTAGTGGTAAGTTTTTTAGATATGAGAAAAGTAAAAAAGCAAATTTAATTTACCACAAAATACGACTAATAGAAAAGAAAGATGTAGCTACATTAATATGGATAGCTGGAGTACCCTTTCCTTTTGAAGTCAAAAGACCACCTGCGTTACAATATAAATACGCAGGTGTGCTATATATTAACAAACAACCCTCGTATTTGTACGACTTTAGTACGGATATGAAAAAGAAAACATGGCGAAAAATATGAAAATAGTAATAGAAATAGATACTGAGAATGAACAAGACTTAAGTACTATAGCAGAGATAATCGAAATGATTAAGAAACATGAAAGCAGTTCTAAGTAACAGAATATTCATGGAAGTTACGACTGCTTATCAGTCTAAACTCGATGAAGAACTAACTTATGCAATACCTCCAAGGAATCCTATGGACCCGCCTTTCATTATAAAGAATATGGCAGTAGTGCGAAAAGGTTTAGTTACCATACCTATCGGAAGGATGGATTTGATACCAGACGACTACGAGATAGTAGATAAACGAACATACTCACCAATAGAACCACTTGACTTTAAGTTTGATTTACGTCCTTCACAACAAGAGGTATACGACGACATCGATGACAGTGCTATAATTAACGCTTGGGTCAGTTGGGGCAAGACATTTACAGCTCTAGCTATTGCCAAAAAGCTTCAACAGAAAACACTTGTTGTTACTCATACACTTTCGTTGCGAGCGCAGTGGGAAAAAGAGTGTGAAAAAGTATTCGGGGTTACGGCGGGTGTGATAGGTAGTGGAAGATTTGAAATAGATGCTCCAATTGTAATCGGGAATGTGCAAACTTTGTACCGACGTCAGAAGGATATACACAACATTTTTGGGACTATCATACTTGATGAAATGCATCACGTCTCTTCACCGACCTTTACACGAATTGTAGACTCTAATCGAGCCAGATATAAGATAGGACTTACAGGAACTATGGAGCGTAAAGACGGACGTCATGTAGTATTTAGAGATTACTTCTCTAATAAAGTATACAGGCCTCCGAAAGAAAACTACCTCAAACCTCATGTAAAAGTGGTAAAAACAGGAGTAAGATTTATGGACGGAGCGCATACACCGTGGGCAGAGCGAGTCAATCAACTTGCTTACGACTGGGAGTATCAGAATATGGTAGCCCTCATGGCAGCGAAGTATGCCGCGATTGGACACAAGGTACTCGTAGTTAGCGATAGAGTTGACTTTCTAAAGCGTTGTGCGAAGATGGTAGGGGATAATGCAATCTGTGTAACAGGAGATGTACCTCACGAAAAACGCCCAGACCTTATTAAAGATATATTCACAGAAAAGAAAGATATACTGTTTGGAACACAAAGTATATTTTCAGAAGGTATATCACTAGACTGTTTAAGTTGTCTAATTTTGGGAACTCCCGTGAACAATGACCCACTACTTACACAGTTAATTGGTAGAATTATTAGGCTATACGAGGGCAAACCTCAACCTGTAGTTCTAGATTTACACCTCGTTGGCAAAACGGCTACGAAACAAGCTAATGCAAGAATGGGGTACTATATAAAAGAGGGGTATGATGTTTCAGACATATAGCATAGAAAAATATTTCTTGACACAAGTTCAAATTTTTGGTATAATATATGATATTGTATAATTGGGAAAAGATAAAAAGAGAAAGCAATGACAAGGTTGGTGATATACTTACCATCCTTCATATCTTAACTTATAGACTTCCACCAGTTAACAAGAACGACAGAATATATAAATATTGGCAGAAAAGTTTTCATGGACATAGTTTCCTTGTTAACCCTGAATGTTTGTTTATTCAAAGAAGGAGATACTCAGATAGCGAGATTGCTCAGTACGCAGGTATCGCGTCATTGCGCAACTATTACGAGTATCAAAAAACTAAAGATACTACACTAGACCTCTTATACTTTCCTGGAAAGATAGAGGTTATTAAAAACAATAGATTACTACGAGTAGAGAATAATAGAATACATTTTCTGTTTGAAGAAATCACTAAAGGAGAAATGAAATGGCATTGAGTTTTAATCAAGCTAAGGGCGAAGCCCAAAAAAATAAAATCGATAGTTACCAATATGTAGAAGGTGACAACATCGTAAGAATGGTCGGGGATATCTTACCTAGATATGTCTACTGGCTGAAAGGTGAGAATGGAAAAAACTTACCGTTCGAATGTCTATCGTTCGATAGAAACACTGAAGCATTTAACAACGTCGAAAAAGACTGGGTTAGAGAATATCACCCAGAGCTTAAATGCGGCTGGAGTTATGCAATACAGTGTATACACGACGGAAAAGTAAAGGTTCTAAACCTTAAAAAGAAACTTCTAGAGCAAATTATGGTTGCTGCAGAAGACCTAGGTGACCCAACAGACCCTGAAACAGGGTGGGACGTTCACTTCAAAAGAGTAAAGACTGGACCAATGGCTTATAATGTTGAGTATCAACTACAAGCTTTAAAATGTAAGTCAAGACCTCTAACAGAAGCTGAGCAAGAAGCAATGTCTGAACTAAAATCTATGGATGAAATCTTAACAAGACCAACTCCAGATGCTCAAAAAGAGTTATTAGATAGACTTAGAGAAGGCGCGTCTAATTCAGAACCTGATTCATCAATCAGTAGCGAATTTGACATTTCTTAAGGAGTAATTATGCTAACAGTAGGACAAGAATTTCCAGAGTTTCAATTAGAAGCCTGTGATATGAATAATGAAATCATGACAGTAGGAAGACTACCAGACGAATGGGCTGTGTACTATTTCTATCCTAAAGATTTTACTTTTATCTGCCCGACAGAAATTGCAGATATGGACTGTTTAGTAGATGAGTCAAGAGTTATAGGTATAAGCGGAGACAACGAGTGGTGCAAACTTGCATGGAAAGAGAGTAACGATACTATAGGTAGTATTAGGCATACTCTCGCAGCTGACTCAGGCTTATACTTAGCAGACGCTTGCGGAGTTATTGACGAAGAAGAAGGAGTATGTTTTAGAGCTACATTTATTGTAGACCCTGACAACATAGTTCAACATGTATCAGTAAATGCGTTAGATACAGGTAGAAACGCTAAAGAAATATTACGAACACTACAAGCTGTTAAGGCTGGTGGTCTAACTGGGTGCGCATGGTATCCAGGAGACGAGTTCGTAGCATGATTTTATTTACTGCAGATTGGCACATTAAATTAGGACAGAAAAATGTTCCTTTGGAATGGGCGAAGAATCGTTATCAGATGTTTTTTAATCAAGTATCTGACATAGAAGAAAAAGTTGACCTGCATATCATAGGAGGGGATTTGTTCGACCGAATCCCCACTATGGACGAACTAAGTCTTTACTTTCAGTTCGTAAAGAATGTTAATGTACCTACAGTTATCTTTGATGGTAACCATGAAGCTACACGCAAAAATAAAACCTTTTTTACAAACTTAAAAGAAGTCACCAAGAGTATCAATCCACTAGTAGAAGTGATTGACGAGACGTACGTTGGAGCGACTGGTCCAAATGAATTACCTTCATGGACTATACTTCCTTACGCAGACTTGCACAAGAAAAATAGTATAGAATCTATTGAGTCTCCTGTACTGTTTACACATGTTCGTGGAGAGATACCACCTCATGTAGTACCAGAAGTAGACTTAGAAAGATTTGATAAATTTGATATTGTATTTGCAGGAGACTTACATGCTCACAGCAATACACAAAGAAATATAGTATATCCAGGTAGTCCTATGACGACTAGTTTTCATAGACACCATGTCAAGACTGGATACATACTAATAGATGAAGAACAAGATTGGACATGGACATGGCATGAGTTTGAGTTACCTCAACTACTAAGAAGAACAGTAGAAGACCCAGACGAGATGGTACAAACAGAGTTTGACCACACAATATACGAGATTGAGGGAGATGTATCAGACCTAAGTAATATTAAGAACAGCGAACTACTAGATAAGAAAGTAGTAAAACGAAAAACAGAAGCTACTCTAATACTAGACAAAGATATGTCTATAGAAGAAGAATTAAATGAGTACCTAGGCTACATACTAGAGCTAGGAGATGACAAAGTAAAACAAATTTTAGGAGTATTCAGTGATTACGCTAAAGAAGCTGACGTGGGATAATTGTTTCAGTTACGCAGAAGGTAACGAGTTACTATTAGATAGTAGCAGTGTTACTCAACTTGTAGGAACTAATGGAGCAGGTAAGAGTTCTATACCTTTAATACTAGAAGAAGTATTATTTAATAAGAATTCAAAAGGAATTAAAAAAGCAGACATACCAAACAGGCATGTTAATGATGGCTACAATATAAGTATAGACTTTTCTGTAGAAGATGATGAGTACAAAATTGATGTAATTCGTAAAACTAATATAAAAGTGAAGTTATATAAGAATGGCTCAGATATATCTAGTCATACTGCAACTAACACTTATAAATCAGTAGAG
>TARA_R110001632_G_scaffold232783_2_pt1 | contig 16456 bp, 13 predicted proteins | sample TARA_R110001632 | Tara Oceans TARA_R110001632 (sample SAMEA4398266) | marine metagenome | biome: Polar Biome; feature: [SRF] surface water layer (ENVO:00010504); material: water (ENVO:00002006), including particulate matter (ENVO:01000060) such as... | depth 5 m
TAATCAATATCTGCTTGTGTAGTAACGGGAGTAATACGATCAACCATACTGTTAGGAAAACTTACTTCCTTTTCTATGTATGCCGCCAATTCTTTATTCTGCCTTTTTGCAAATGTCAATAGCATTTCTTTGGCAACATCTCCATTATGTTGAATATTGTCGCAAGACATTACCGTAAAGGCAGGTAACCCTTCTTCTTTTCTTTTTTTAATGGCAGCGGTTAAAAATCCGTATATAGTTTTAGGTTCGTTCGGATGCTGTAATTCGTGCTGTACATCTGCATTTTCAAAATCGAATTCACCCGTTGCCGGATTAAAGTTATAACCACCTTCGGTAATGGTCAAAGATACTATTTTTGTATCAGGATGCGCCATTTGGTCGATTACCACGTTGGGAGTATCATAACCTAATTTAAAGTCGATTATGGAACCAATTACTTGAGAAACTATTTTACCATCCGGATGTTTTATTATCAAAGTATACATGCCGTCTTGTTTTTGAAGGACGTCATGAATTTTTTGATCTCCCTTTCGTAATCCAATACCGCAAATACCCCAATCGGAAGCATTTTCTTTTTCTTGTAGCAAATGGGTGTAAAAGGCTTGATGCGCTCTATGAAAACCACCTACACCAACGTGTACTATTCCTACTTTAAGTGATTTTCTATCAAAGGTAGGGGTTGGTAGTTGGGTGCTTATTTCTGCTAAGTTCTCTGTATTCAGCATAATTTCTTTTGTCATTTTTAGCTCAATTTTTTAGATTTTCCACGTAATAATGCCCAATAGGCGGTAACAAAATAGGTTACCGTACATATAAAAGCATAACGGTAAAAGGTTTCTCTATTTTCAACATATATGTTTTCGTTAGCACTGTCAAATAATACAATGCCTGCCAATATCAATGTAATTATAAGTGCTATAAGTGAAACCAGTTTTATCACCTTTGACAAGATTGTAGTGTTTTTTTTAGGCTTGGTTTCCAATTTACTTTTTTCTTCTTGGTATGCCACAATTTGTTCATTGCGTATTTTCTCCTGTTCTTCCGCTTGAGGATATTTCTTCTTAGCTCCGTAATTACCTGCAAGAATTGTGTAAATAATAATAGTGAACATCCATGTAGGTATAAACAAGTAAAAGAAAGACATGACGTTCAATGCATTTAAACCAAAACCGAAAACCAGTCCTAATCCCCATGAAACTATTGCAGGTGTACTAAAAGTTAGATTACGGTAAGAAGACCAATAACGGGTGTAACCGATCTTTGGAAAAATTTGATGCTCTGCAAATACTATAGCACCAACAGGTACAACCAATAAACCTGCATAGGTCAATAGCGGTAAAATCTGTGAGAATACAAATGGGAAACAGGCTATAGCGATGGTAACTAGACCAACAACTATGGTAGTTTTCTTTCGTGAGTGATTATGAAAAATTGCCTGTGCAGCTAAACCTGCTCTATATAGATTGGTAATTGCTGTCGTCCAACCTGCTACGATTACAATTACGAAACCAGACCATCCTAAGGCATAAAAAGCAACATCTCCTGGATCTAATTCGACAATCGATTTCCCGATGATTACTGCTGCACCGGCTCCCATAATTCCGGCAGCTATCCAAGCAACATAATGCCCGAACATCATGCCTGTACTGGTTGCTAGACCGTACGATTTCTTTTTGGCGAAACGTAATAACGCCATATCTATTAATCCGAAATGGGTAATAGTATTTGCTGCCCAAGCGAACCCGATTACTTCAACAAGTCCGATGCCTGGTTCTCCGGCACTATCAACTCCTGTCCAAATGGATTGATCTCCGAGTGATATCAAATCATTCCATCCGCTAGGTAACGTTGTTCCTAATACATCTAAAGACAAAGCTGGTAGTAAAACCATTGCACCACTGGTGAACATTACAAAAAGCCATGGTGCGCATATTCCTGAAAATTCAGATACTGCATTAAATCCGTATAAAGCAATAGAAACGACTACTAAACCTACGCAGAAAACGATGACCACAAACCACATATTGGTGGGATACCAGTTCAATTGTGCGGGTATATCAAAAGCAAAACGAACAGCCGTGGCAGATACGGTAATCATGGCTGCAGATATGACCGAGAAAATAATGACGTTTGCCCAATTGTAAAGTTTGGTCATAGAATCCCCAGCAATTTTATTGAGGTAGGTGTATAAACTTAATCTTGTCTCTACAGCAATAGGAGAGGTGATAAACGTCCAGCTCAGAACTGCCAAAATATTACCGATCAATAGACCTAAAATAATATCCATTGTTTTAGCTCCTAATGCTACAAACGTAGCACCGATTACAAACTCTGTTGCCGCAACGTGTTCGGCGGCGTACAGACCAGCAAAATGGGTCCAATCATGTAATTTATGTTTCGCAACTGGTAATTGTTCTTCGTTTAGTTTGTCGAACGCGGCGTAGTCGTTGTTTGTAGCCATAAGTTGAGTTGGTAGTTAGTTTTATAAAAAAAATAAGTTGAGTTCTGTTTAAAGACTTATATGGTCTTTGCTGTATTTTAAACAGGCTTGCAATGTATTTAAATTTGTTAAGAACAATTATTAAAATTTGTTAATCTTCAAGGTCTCTGAAATCACAAATGCCCATGAATTTCGTTAAAGCTATTTCAGTCAGATTGTTTCTTGATGTACTGTTTTAAAAAAAAAGGCAAACTACCTTTCGGTAGTTTGCCTGCTATAATAAGTTTTAAATTATATGTCTGTTTTTATAATTATCAGCCACTTATTTTTCGAATTCACTTTTTTCTAAGCCGTTATTGAATTTAATATTAGACCAGTTTACTGTTACCCAAGGTGAATCGCTAAATGCGGCTTCCCAAGTAGATTTCTTGTATTTTCGCTTAGTAGGGAAAAGCATTCCGTCAACATCTTCATATTCTAAGCTCATTAAATTCGGAGTTTCCATAGCGCCAAAGTCTGCTACTGTAAATAGAAACTGATCTACAAGAGATGTATTTTTATTAATGTAAAGCTGATAAATATCTGTAGGCTTCGAGTCTCCAAAATTGAAGGATACTTTAACGATATCATAAGGCTTGTCGTTCAAGGTTTTTTCGCCTAAATACTCATACGAAACGCCTTTGTCCATTAACTTTTGAAACATGGTAAACCAATAAAAGTTAGTGGGTCTGTTGAAAGCAACTCTTTTTAAGGCAATACTATCGTTTAGAATTTCTCCATTATGTTTTAACCAGAATTCTTTACCGTCATAACCTTGTTCAATTGTTCCCTGTAAGTCACTTAAGGTTCTTTGATGTTGTTCGTATTTACCATATGATAGTTCACCATCGAAAATGTATTTCTCTGTTGAAATATCTGTTTTACCATCTGGTGTTTGGTAGGTGTAGGTATACACGACATCTTTCTTATTTCGAAGCGTTTTGTAATCGCCGACTTTCTCAAGCATTTTTGAAACTAATTCTTGTCCTTTATTTGTGAATTCGGGAGTTTGATTAGTTTCTTTTTTAGCAGTTTGTTCCCCTTTGCAAGAAGTGATTAAGATACTGAGTACTAATATGCTGGTAATTTTAAAATTCATGGGTAGTTATTTATATGTGTATAAGATTATATTAATGCACCGTTAGCGCCAATGACTTGACCTGAAATCCATTTAGAATCATTGCTTGCTAAAAATAGTGCTACTCTGGCGATATCAATAGGTTGTGCCAATCTGTCGAAAGCATTCATAGCCTTTAATTTATCAATGAATTCTTCTGATTTTCCATTTAAGAATAATTCTGTTTCTGTTGGTCCGGGTGCAAGGACATTTACAGATATTCCTCTACCGATTTCTTTAGAAAATACTCTGGTCATTTGTTCTACCGCAGCTTTTGAAGCGGAGTATAAAGCGTAAGTAGGGAACATCAATTTTACAGTAGTAGACGATATATTTATAATATTGCCATTATCTGATAACTTACTGTCCGCCTCTTGCAGCATATTGAAAACTCCCTTTACATTCACATTAAACTGTTTGTTGAAATCTTCTTCTGTAGCATCTTTTAATTTCTTATTAATCATTACTCCCGCATTGTTAACCAATACATCAACTTTACCGAAAGCTTCTATAGTTTGGTCAAATAACTGAGTCACCTGATATCTATCGCTTACATCTGCTTTTGCTGCTATAGCATTTCCGCCATTGCTTTTAATTATAGCTACAGTTGCGTCAGCATCTTTCTTAGAGTTGGAGTGGTTTACAACTACCTTGGCACCGTTTTCTGCCAATAGAAATGCAATTTCTTGACCGATACCTCTTGAGGCTCCTGTTATGATGACTACCTTATTGTCTAATTTCATTACGTTTTTTTTAATTGGGTAATTTGAATTATCAGTGTATTACAGCCCTTTCCACCAATCACTATAGTTGTTCACCGAATCTTTTACAATAATCTCTTGCCCAATTTGTGGAGAAATTACTTTTAAGTTCAATTCGGCTGCTTTTGCCTCAACTCTTTTTATAGGGTCTATCCATTCGTGTAAGGCAAGTTTAAAACCTGCCCAGTGAATTGGCATTATCTTTTTTGCTTTTACATCAATACCAGCTTGTGCGGTTTCTTCGGGCATCATATGAATATCTGACCACATTTGGTTGTATTGACCACATTCCATTAAGGCAAGGTCAAAAGGACCGTATTTTTCACCAATTTCTTTGAAGTGAGTAGCATAGCCACTATCGCCGCTAAAAAATATGTTTTCATTTTGTGAGGTAATTACCCAAGAACTCCATAAGGTGCTTTGTGTATTGTTTAACCCTCTGCCCGAGAAATGTTGTGCTGGCGTACAAACAAATTTTAACGAACCTAATTGCGTCTCTTGCCACCAATCCATTTCCGTGATTTTTGTATCAGGTATTCCCCATGCGGTCAAATGATTACCGACACCTAGCGGAGTATAAAAATGATTGGTCTTATCCTTAATTTTTAAAACAGATTCGTAATCTAAATGGTCATAATGATCATGAGAAAATATAACTGCATCTATCTGTGGTAGTTGTTCAATTGCTATGGGGAATTCTTTATTGAAACGCTTTTCACCTAAAAGTGGATGGGGGGCTGCCACTGCACCGAACATAGGATCAATTAGAATGTTCTTTCCATCAATCTGTAATAAGAAAGAAGAATGTCCGAACCAAATCATTCTTGCTTCTCCGCTGTAATCTGAAATGTTTACAGAATCTATTTTTTGCGGAACTAAATCTGCTTTTGGGCGACCATTAGGCACCTTGGTAGTAAAAAATTTATAGGCTAAACTAAGCTTGTCTGAAAAGGCTAAGTCTTCTGGTACAGGTAACACATTACGAAACTTACCCTCTTTAAATTGTTGCGATTGCTCATAGGCTAATTTCTGTTCTTTGGTGCTATCGCCACCAAAACTTGGGTAAAAATTGGTAAATGCTAGTATTGCGATAGCCAATACACCTATGATAATTAAAGTTGTAACCATTATTTTTTTAAGTATTCTTTTGATCATATTATATTCTTAGACCTATGCCTAGTTTGCACCTTAGCTTGATGTCGTACTTCAAAATAAGTTTATGCAAAGATAGTTTATCGTAATAACTGTATTTTAAAGAGAAATAGATTTTAGTAGCATTAAAATCTGTAGGCAAAATTATCAATGTAATGAACAGTGCCTGTATAGCAATCTAGATAATTGCTGAAATGAAAAAGGTCAGGTATTAAAACCTGACCTTAGTTAAATTTGTTATGTTTTTAAAAAATTATGCTGTTTTAGGTTTCGGATTATCATAGTACTTCTTCTTCAACCAAAATGAAACCCGAACTAGAAATATCAGTGCCGGTACCTCAACTAACGGACCTATTACTCCTGCAAATGCTTGACCAGAATTGAGCCCGAATACTGCGATAGCAACTGCAATAGCCAATTCAAAATTGTTTCCGGCTGCCGTAAATGCTACAGAAGCTGTTTTATCATATGCTGCACCTGTCGCCTTGGTAAAAAAGAATCCGATGATGAACATTAAGGTGAAATAGATAAGTAATGGTACTGCAATGATGAGCACATCCATAGGTATTTCTACTATTAACTCTCCTTTTAAGGAAAACATGATGACAATGGTGAATAACAGTGCAATCAATGTCATTGGTGAAATTGCGGGTATGAACTTATTCGTATACCAATCTTCGCCTTTGAGTTTTACTAAAATCAATCTGCTTAATATCCCCATTAAAAACGGTAATCCTAAATAGATGGCTACACTTTCAGCTATAGTCCCAATAGAGATATCTACAATTGCACCTTCAAAACCGAAGTAGGGTGGAAGTACCGTAATGAATATCCATGCATAGAAACTATAGGCAAATACTTGAAATATACTGTTCAATGCTACCAATCCAGCTCCGTACTCACTACTACCATCGGCAAGGTCATTCCATACCAATACCATAGCAATACAACGCGCCAAACCAATAAGAATAAGACCAACCATGTATTCTGGGTAGTCCGATAAAAAGGTAATGGCTAAAATGAACATTAAAACCGGACCAATGATCCAGTTTAAGATTAAAGAGATAGATAGAATCTTAGTGTTTCTAAATACCTTCGGTAATAATGCATAGTTCACTTTCGCCAAAGGCGGATACATCATTAATATTAAACCTATTGCAATAGGAATGTTTGTAGTACCACTATTGAATGTATTGATGATATCTGGAAAACTTGGAAAAAAGTAACCAATACCAACTCCTAAAGCCATTGCGGCAAATATCCACCAGGTTAGATTTTGATCTAGAAAGCTTAGTTTTTTAGATGCCATTGCTACTTGTTAATTTGTGAGAATATGTAAAATAATTCCGTTGCAATTTGTATACTTCGTTCAGCATATTTTTCTGCTTGCTGTGGAGTATTATCAAACGCTTTTGGGTCTTCGAAAGTAATAGGTACTCTTTTTTCTGCACCTGCAATAAAAGGACAACCACCATCTGCTTGTGAACAAGTCATGACCGCCGCAAACTGTGAAGCCGGATTAAAAGAATCTTCATAAGATTTTGAAAAACCAATTACCGGATGTTCATTCTCAGAATACTTAATGGCATACACAGGATTACTGGTGTCCGATAATTTTTGAATTTGAAATCCTTGATTCTTTAATGTCTCTGCAACCATTGGGAACAATGCCGTAGCTTCTGTACCACCAGAATAACAATACACATTTTTAATATTAAAATAGGTAGCCATAGTCTGTGCCCATACTTGAGATAGGTGACTTCTTCTAGAATTATGCGTACAAATAAAGTTGATTCTTATTTCTTGGTCATTGGTAGTTTTCTCTTGTATAAAATCTACCAATGGCTGTAAAACAACTTTACGTTCTGCCGTAATTGAATTTGGCTGTAACGCTTTTATTAAATTCTCAATTTCTGGTAATATGTTGGTTTCTGTAGTTATCATTTTTTCTAATGTTTAAAGGTAGTTAACAGCAGTTTCCGTCAGGTGCACAACAAGGTTCGTTAGTAACTTCAGCAAGTTTTACTTTTGGTTTCTCTGCAGGTATGCCACAATTATCTTTTGCCAAGCAGTCTGTTTGCTTAGATGCTAAGATGAAATTAGTGCCGTCAAAATCAAGACCAAATTTCTCTATGGTTTGTCCTTGGTATTCTACCTCTATTTCTAAATCTTCTATGCCCAATACTTTTTCTGAAAGCTCAATAATATTTATCAGTTTTTCTGGGTGAAGTCTATGGTCATAATCATTGGCATTCCATAATTGAAAGTTTACTACTTCCTCATTACGAACAGTACCACCACAGTCAATGAAGTTTTTGGTAATCTTGCCAACTTCGGTTACATGAAAATGGTTAGGTACCAATTCGCCATTAGGTAATTGAAAGGCTATAGTTTCTAATTCTGCTAAGTGATTTTTAATTTCTGATAGTTTCATAATTTTGATTTTAAATTATATGTTGTCTTTTTATTTATTAATCGTAATAAAGCGATAAAAGAATGTAAAATTTTTTAACAGCAATCGGTATTCGGAATATCTTGATCCAAGAATTTAATCATAATATCTTTCATGTTAGACCAGTTGTCTTTATCTATACAGTAACAAACACTGGTGCCTTCTACATTACCTTTTATCAATCCTAAATTTTTCAATTCTTTTAAATGTTGAGAAATGGTTGGTTGCGCCAAACCAATTTCGTTTACCAAGTCTCCGCATATGCAAGTATCTATTTTAAATAAGTACTGTAATATTGCAACACGCGCAGGGTGACCAAATACTTTGGCGAAGAGAGAAATCTTGTTCTGCTCATCAGTAAACATTTCTGTTTTTGCTAATCCCATTCTTTAACTTAATTGTTTCATTGCAATATTACGATATAATATTAAAATACAATGCTAATTAAACATTAAATTTATGTTAGCTGATAGTTTTAGGGTAGGGGAAAGAATTCTAAATTGTTGAAAGATGTATCTCTTTCTGCTTCTTTCTAAAGGCTTTAGGAGTTTCGCCTACTGCCTTTTTAAATGTTTTGGTAAAGTAAGAATTGTCGTAGAAATTAAAGAAATGTGCAATTTCTTCACTACTCATATCGGTATAGATCAAGTAACGTTTGATCTCAATAATAAGTTTTTCATTAATTAGCTCGCTCACACTTTTTCCGATCGCCTTTTTAGTAATTCTATTTAAGTTCTGTGGAGTCATATATAATTGAGATGCATATTCAACTACACTTCTATTACTTTTATATTGTTTATTGATCAACGATTCTAAAGTGATGATGTGTTGCTCTTCTACACTAATCTTTTCTCCTTTCGTTTTTTCATAAAGTCGCGATAGCTTTACCAACATTAGTGTTAATAGTGCTTCTAGTGCATCATATTTTAATATGGTCTCGCTATGGTATTCCTTTTCCATCTCTTCTAACAGGGCATGGAACATGGGTTTTTCTGCATCTGTCAATTCTAAAAGGGGACTGCTCAGAAATCTACTGAATATAGGTAATGACTGAACCCATTGTTGCGCACCTGGTTTCAGCAAGAAATCTTTTTGAAAAAGTACTCCAAAACCATTGTTGAAATTTCCTTTTGCTGCAAATACTTGCCCCGGACTGCAAAAATATACTGAATTTGAACTGGGTACATAAGTGTTAAAATCTACATTTAATTCATCATCTCCCTCAATGAAAAAGGAAAGTCCGTAGTTCATGTTTCTAAACGGATTTCCGCTTTTCATTAAATCGGAAATGTTTTCGCCCTTAAAGATTAAAAACCCAGGGTGATTCTTATTCTCCTTTATTCCTGTTTCTCTATGAAGATCAGATAAGCCTAATTGAGGTATATGTTCCATAATTATGGTATAATTCTATTTAAAACTACCAAATTTTCCTCAAATAAGTGCTTTTTAAACTTATAATGTTCAAATTATACCATAATTATAAGTAATGCTACCATTTTTCACCTTCATTACTAACTTAGTTTTGCACTCTTAAAATTGAATACCTAAAAATGATACTTAAATCTAAATCTAATATGAAAGATAAACACCTGTGGTTTACACTAAAAAGTGTTTCAATTGTTTTGTTATTTCTTGTTGCCGTTAGTTGTGGTGGTGAAGAGAAGACTACTACCTCAAAAGTAATTAAGGTACGCGTTATAAATGTTGGTAGCAGTACCACTAATTCTAATGCAAACATTGAGTACAATGGTACTATAGAATCTGATGTTGCCATCAATTCTAGTTTTCAGGTTTCGGGAACGGTTTTGAATATCCCTGTACAAATAGGAGATTTTGTAAAGAAAAATCAATTAATCGCTCAAATAGACGGCACTGTTTACTCCAGTCAATATGAACAGCAATTAGCGCAAGAACGTTTGGCTAAAGAAAATTTTGAACGTATTAATAAGGTGTTTCAAAAAGGAAGTATTGCTGAAATTAGAATGTTAGAGGCTCGTTCGCAATATGAGCAAGCTCAGGCAGCGGCAAAAATGACCTACCAGAATGTGCGTCATGCCAAGATTTATGCGCCAATGGACGGTTATATCAGTAATAAGATGATGGATGCCGGTGATTTGGCACAACCGGGTCAGCCTGTAGTAGAGCTGGTAAACATCAATACGGTAAAAGCTGCACTTCCTATTCCAGATAGTGAAATCAACAACATTGCGAAAGGAGATACCGCAACGGTAAATATTCCTTCTTTAAAAGATATGAATGTAACAGGTACTGTTGATGAGGTTTCCATTCAATCTAACCAAGGATCACCAGTGTACACTGCGTATGTAACGTTGAATAATACAAGTAAGAAAATTAAGCCAGGTATGACTTGTGCGGTAACCTTTCAACAGTCGCCTAAAACTGGTAATAATGAAAATCAATCTATAATTATACCTTCTGAAAGTATCGCTGTTACAGAAGACGGAAAACGTTTTGTGTATGTAGCCAATGGTAACAATGCAGAAAGACGCTATGTAGATATAGGTCAACTATATGATAATGGCATTGCAATTACCAAAGGCTTAAGTAAAGGTGATCAACTGATTGTTTCAGGGTATCACAAACTTACGCAGAGCACACAGGTTGAAGTAATTAATGATTCCAAATAATACACCAGATGAAAGAAAAAAAGAGTGGTGTCATAGATTGGGCATTTAAACACGCAACATTTCCTTTTGTACTAGTATTGTCGCTAGTGCTTATGGGCATATATGGGCTTTTAAACATGCCCAGAAACGAATTTCCTGACTTTACTATACGTCAAGGATTAATTATAGGGTCTTATCCTGGGGCGTCTTCTGAAAAAGTTGCGGCCGAACTTACTTCTAAGGTAGAAGAGTTTCTATTTAGCTATAATGAAGTAGATAAAACCAAAACGTATTCGTATTCAAAAGACGGACTCATGTTCATCTATGTAGAAGTATCGGATAAGGAAGATCATAATGCTACAGCTCAGTTTTGGAATAAACTAAAGTCGGAAGTTTTAATTTTTCAGCAGTTAGAATTACCTCGCGAGGTGCAAGGTATTTTGGTGAATAGTGACTTTGGTAGTACTGCAGCCCTAGTTTTAGGTGTAGAGTCAGAAACTAGACCTTATAAAGACCTTCAGCGACATGTAGAGGATATTGAAGACGAGTTTAGACAGATTGATAACTTGGCGAAAATATCGCATTCGGGCGGACTAACAGAACAGATTGCTGTTTATGTAAACCAAGATAAATTGGCTAATTACGGTATTACGCCACAAGCCATTACCATGAGTTTGCAAAACCAGGGTGCTGTAGTAGGTTCTGGAACATTAGAAAGTAATACTAGAGAAAGACCTATTTACCTTGAAACTACTTTAAAGTCTGAAGCTGATATAGCGCGTCAGGTTATAAAAACAGAACAAAACGGTAACATTATTAGAGTAAGAGATGTTGCTCGTGTGGTTCGTGAATATGATGATCCAGATTCATATTTGACTATAAATGGCACCAAGGGTATGATCATTACCCTAGAAATGGCTAAGAAGGGAAATATTGTTCAGTTTGGTGATGAGATTGATGAGCGATTAGATAAAATCATTAGCGAAATGCCAGCTGATATTAAAATTACCAAAATTGCCAATCAGCCAGAAGTGGTAGACCATTCTATTAGTCACTTCATGAAAGAATTCGGGTTTGCATTAATTGGTGTAATCTTAGTTACATTGATTTTACTTCCGGTTAGGGTAGCTTCTGTTGCTGCTGCTACTATCCCTATTACTATTGCAGCTACCTTATGTATTATGTTCTTTATGGGCATTGAACTGAATACGGTAACCTTGGCTGCACTAATTGTGGTGTTAGGTATTGTGGTAGATGATCCTATTGTAATTATTGACAACTATGTAGAGAAGTTAGATGAAGGTATGTCTATACCTGAGGCAGCGGTAAGCAGTGCAAAAGAACTGTTCCCATCAGTATTTACGGCTACGTTGGCTATTTCTGCTACTTTTTATCCGTTGTTGTTCTTTATGGAAGGTGTAGCTTCAGATTTTATTAGTGCATTCCCATATGTAATTATTATAGCATTGACTTTATCATTATTGATATCGATTCTTATTGTGCCTATGATTAATTCCATATTCATTAAAAAGGGACTTCATGATGATCCAGCAAATAAAAATAAGGATGGTAAAAAATCAATGCTTGATCGCTTGCAGTCCTTTTTTGATGCTGCGGTGAATAAGGCTATGGCTCATTATAAGATTACTATATTCTCTGGTATTGCAGCTATAGTTGTAGGTGTTATTTTGTTTGGTGGTGTTAGTCAAGAGTTATTCTCAAAAGTAGAGCGTAACCAGTTTTCCATAGAAATTAGTGTAGCTCCTGGTAGTAGTTTAAAGGAAACAGCCAAGGTTGTTACCGAGTTTGAGAAAGTATTAAGTGTTGATGACCGAGTGGAGAACTTCACTAGTTTTATTGGACAGAGTTCTCCACGTTTTCACACCCTATATGCTCCAAACCTTCCTGCCACAAATTATGCCCAGATTTTAGTTACTACTATTTCTGATGATGCCACAGCAGAGGTATTGCGCGACTATGATGAGAAATATGCGGATATGTTTCCGCAAGCGTATCTTAGAATGAAGCAGTTAGATATGGCGGGTGTTAAAGCACCTATAGAAGTTCGTATTTATGGTGAAAATGTTGAACAGTTGAAAAAATATGGAGATACCATTATCAACATAGCACGTGCAACGCCAAACACCATTTGGAGTAGAACCGATTATGGTGATATTAAAGAGGCGGTTAAAATGGATATTAAATTTGATGAGGCTGCTAGGCTTGGGTTAAACAATAGAGATATAGCTAATGCTGTAGCCGTTAATACTACAGGTTTAAAAGCTACTGAAATTTGGGATGAAGATTATCCTATTGATGTAAAAATAGTTAGTGATAATCAAAACCATCAAAATGTATCGGACCTTCAACAATTATCAATTATATCTCAGCAAAAAGAAGCTGTAATTCCGTTACGTCAAGTAGCTGATATTTCATCAGATTGGTCTCAAGAGTCTATTGTAAACAGAAATGGTACCCGTTGCCTAACCGTTCGTGTAGATATTACTAAAGATGCTGTTGCTAATGAAGTACTGGCAGCAATGATTCCTAGTATTGATGAAATTCAATTTCCAGACGATTTAAGATTGGAATATGGTGGGGAGTTTGAACTTCAAGTGGAGAATAATAAGCCTATGGGGCTTTCTCTAATGCTAAGTGTAGTATTGATTTTCTTAATTCTGTTATGGCACTTTAAGAGCTTTATGCACGCCGTTTTAAGTTTCATAACCATGCCGCTAAGTATTTTCGGTGCCGCTGTTGGTCTGTTGTTAATGCAGTATCCTTTTGGGTTTACTTCTTTCTTAGGATTATTGGCACTGTGTGGTATTGTGGTAAGAAACGGAATTATCTTGATCGATTATGCCGATGAACTTCGCCACCTACACAATTATAGCGTTAAGAAAGCGGCTATTCTTGCTGCTGAGAGACGTATGCGTCCTATTTTCTTGACATCTTCTGCAGCTGCAGTTGGGGTAATACCTATGATTGTAAGTCGCTCTAGTCTCTGGGGACCTTTGGGAACCGTAATCGCATTTGGGTTGATGTTCTCTATGGTACTTACTCTTTTTGTACTGCCGGTACTATACTGGTTGTTCTTTAGAAAAGAAGATGATGAGACGGTTGATGGGGAAATCGTTAAAGCTGAAGTTTAATAGTAGAAAAGTAATAATGATACATATAAAATCACATAATACAGGTATTAAAAGCGTGCAGTTGTTTTCCGTAATCGGGATGATGCTTTTGGGCTTCCATAGCTCTTTTGCTCAAAAGATAACTTTGGAGGAAAGTCAAGAGGCTGCACTTAAACATAGTAATGCCATAAAGAACGGTCTATTGACCATTGAGAAGTCAGAGGCGTTCAAAAAGGAAATGGTAGCCAATTATTTTCCGAATGTTGAGGCAAGTGCGGTAGGTCTTTATGCGCCTAACGACTTAATTAGTCCTATTGAGGGAATTTTACCTTACGGTATAGACAACTTGTATAACGCCAGTGCTACAGCTACAGAGGTCATTTATGCCGGTGGAAAAATCAGGAGTTCTAATGCTTTGGCAGACATACAGCTAGAAACTTCCCAGATTAGGGCAGAACAAGCTGTTGATTCTGTTTTGGTAGTAACTGAAAATAAGTTTTGGCAGTTGGTACAATTGCAAGAACAACAGAAGGTTATAGAAACGAACGAAGCCTATTTAGATGAGCTTTTAAAGCAACAACAAGATTTGTTGGAAGCTGGCTTAATTGCAAAAAATCAATTGTTACAGGTAAAAGTAAACCGTAGCGAATTACTTTTGAACAAGAGTAAATTAGAGAACATGCGCAAATTGGCATTGTTAGATTTCTCTCTTTACGTTGGTGTTGCCTATGCTCCGGATATGGTGGCAGATGCAGATATTGAAAATATAGCTCCGCCAGAATTAAAATATCAAGAACCAGATTTAGATTTGAACGGCAATAGCAATTACATGCTTCTTGAGATGTCTATTACTGCCAGCAGCTTACAGACAAAAATGGCTAAAGCAGATTTACTACCTTCATTTGCGGTTGGTGTAAGTGCACAAGAATTTGGTTCTATAGATAGTTCTATAAGCAGTCAATTTACAGGTTTGGCTTTTGGTACGTTGAGTATTCCTATTTCAGATTGGTGGGGTAGCGGAAAGCAAAAAGTAAAGCAAGAGCGAATTCAAGAAGAGATTACCCAAAACAACAGAAAAGATGGTATTGACCAATTAAAAGTGGCAATAACACAAAGCTGGTACGATCTGGTTAATGCACATGAGCAAGTAACCTATGCACTAGAGAACAAACAGTTGGCTGAAGAGAACTTAAAGGTAAACCGTGATAATTACGATAGTGGTCTAAGCGGACTTACAGATTTGTTAGATGCTCAGGCAATGGCACAAAATGCACAGTCTAACCTTATAAATGCCTATACCAATTTTGAAAACAAAGAGATTACATTTTTATACAGAACAGATCAGTTGGTAGCACCTTCATTAGAGAGTTTAAAAGAGTAATATTCTATAATAAGAGCTTTATAAATTTATTACTGTAATAAGATGACCGCATTGGTTAAGTCTTACAGCGTCCTATGAAGAAAAAACAGATTTTTAGAATATTGACGCTGGCTTTAATGTGGTTTATTGCTATTATCGCATTTGACGTAGTATTGAATATAAAGGTTTTTCAAAGTGGAGATTGGCTTCCTTATTTTGAGTATACGTTTAAAACTGTTTTACCAATTATCATTTTTTATTGTTTGTTAATAAGCATTAGCGAGGTGTATTTCTTAAGTTCAATGCTTCGCGATTACCAATTTGCGGTGGTGGTATTGTTTAAGGCTGTTTTGCAATTTGCAGTTATATATGCTATTCATTTAATTGGGACTTATGTAATTACCGAGATATTGCCATTGAGTAGCAATGCTGCCGTTAATGCACATTATGCCTATTTAGGAGCGTCACTTAACGGTTTCTATATTGCCTATTTCTTTGTAGTTAGTTTTCACTTTAGCCTATATGCCCAGATTTCTAGAAAATTCGGGTCTACTAACCTTTATGATATTATAATGGGTACGTATTTTAGACCAAAAGAAGCCCAGCGTATTTTTATGTTTCTAGATCTTAACCAATCTACCACAATAGCGGAAGAGATTGGTCATTTAAAGTATAGTAGGCTTATTCAAGAATGTTTTATCAAGCTTACGCATCACATTGAAAATTATGATGCCGAGGTTTATCAATATGTAGGTGATGAAGCAGTTCTTACTTGGCAAGTTTCTGATGACAAAGCGGCAAAAAAATGTTTGGATCTTTATCTTAATTTTAGAGATACTTTAATTAATTCAGCTACAGAATTTGAAAAGGAATTTGGTTTGGTGCCTAAATTTAAAACAGGTATTAGCTTTGGTACTGTTGCCGTTGCTGAGGTTGGTGACTATAAAAGGGACATTGCCTACCACGGTACGGTTCTAAATACCGGAGCTCGTTTATGTCAATTGTGTAAAGAGATACATGAAGATATACTTTTCTCTTCTGAGTTTCAGGCACTGTTAAAAACAAACGGACATCTACTAGATTATGTGGGCGATTACATGCTTACCGGAAGGCGAACAAACGAAAAGGTTTATCGCCTATTGTAGTATTTATTAGTGTAATACATACCTGGTTTTAAAATTTATCTTCGAACTCAATTATTTATTTTACATAAATATGCTTTAAAGATAATGTGGAACTTTCTCTTTTCATTAAGGGTATGGTTAATTTTAAATTTAGAATTACTTGTTGCAAACTTTTGAAAATGAGTTATTTCTATGTAACTTTTATTTAGAATTAAAACACTATATAAAATGGCATTAGCAAAAGAAACAAAGG
>TARA_R110001632_G_scaffold5384_1_pt1 | contig 16417 bp, 22 predicted proteins | sample TARA_R110001632 | Tara Oceans TARA_R110001632 (sample SAMEA4398266) | marine metagenome | biome: Polar Biome; feature: [SRF] surface water layer (ENVO:00010504); material: water (ENVO:00002006), including particulate matter (ENVO:01000060) such as... | depth 5 m
AAGAAAAAAAGGTTATTACGATTAATGATGTAGACTACACAGAAGACCAACTCTCTGACCAATCTAAAATGTGCATAAATCACATAAATTCGTTGCAGCAAAAAATTGCTTCTGCTGAATTTAATTTAGACCAACTTAGAGTGGGCAAAGAGGCTTTTAGTAAAATTTTAGCTGATTCATTAGATCGTCTTGCTGCGGAAGCAGAAGAAACAGAGGAAGAGGAGTAAAATAATGCCAAAAGGAATGGGAACTTACGGAACGACTAAAGGCCGCCCACCAAAAAAAGGTGGCAAAAAAAAGTAGTAATAAATTCAGGGGCGGCTCATGTCGCCTCTGTTGTTATTTTATTGCTTATTGTGCTATAGTCCGATTAGTTTAACTCCGCATTGAGGTCTGTATGCCATTAATCCCATTAGACATACCCGCTGGTATTTACAGAAACGGAACTGATTTTCAATCTAATGGGCGATGGCGTGACGCCAATTTAGTGCGTTGGGTTGATAATACAATGCGCCCAATGGGTGGCTGGCGTACAAGATCCAGCAACGCCGCCAACGCCCAGATACGCGGCATGAAGACTTGGGTTACAAATAACAATCTGAGATTTATAGCTGGTGGCACTTACAATAAATTATATGCGTGGAATGAAACTGGTGTGCGTTACGACATAACGCCCACAAGTTTTACTGCTGGTCGCGCGGATGCTGTGGCCTTCACTGGATTTGGTGGGGGTCTTTACGGTGGTTACGCTTACGGCGTGGCGAGGCCGGACACGGTTCGCATTCAGCCAGCAACGTCTTGGGCTTTGGATACGTGGGGGGAATACCTAGTAGGATGCACTGAGGATGACGGCAAGTTATATGAATGGCAATTGAATACATCTAATCCGGCTGCTGTTATTGCCAATGCTCCGACGAGCAATAGGTCAATGGTTGTGACTGAGGAAAGATTTTTATTTGCCCTTGGCGCAGGCGGCAATCCCAGAAAGGTGCAGTGGTGTGACCGCGAGAATAACACAACTTGGTCGCCTTCAGCGACGAATGAGGCTGGAGATCTTGAGCTAAATACAAGCGGTCAGATTATGAAGGGCGTCAAAGTTCGAGGTCAAACTCTCATACTGACAAGCACCGACGCACACGCCGCTAATTATATTGGCCCGCCATATGTGTATGGCATTGAGCGCGTCGGTACGTCTTGCGGCTTGGCTGCGAATGAGGCGGTGGCGGTGGTTGACGCTGGTGCCTTCTGGATGGGGCCACACGCGTTTTACAGTTACACGGGAAGTCTGGTACAAGAGGTGCCAAGTGACGTTGCTGACCATGTGTTTAACGATATAAACCGTGCGCAAATCAGTAAAGCTTTTGCAGTTACAAACAGCAATTACGGTGAGATCTTTTGGTTTTATCCATCTGCCGAGGCAACCGAGAATGACCGATATTGCGTATATAATTATATTGAAAATACTTGGTACATAGGATCTCTGCCGCGAACTGCTGGCGTCGATCGTGGCGCGTTTAGAAGTCCTATCTGGGCAGACGCGTCCAACTATAAAATATACGAGCATGACATTGGTTTTGATTATGGCACCCTGTCGCCGTTTGTTGAGAGTGGCCCAATTGTAATTGGTTCTGGTGATACCGTCGTGTCTGTCACTGAAATGATACCCGACGAGAAAACGCAGGGTGACGTTAACGTAACGTTTAAAACGCGATTCTATCCAAATGGAACTGAAAGAGATTACGGGCCATTTAATATGTCAACTCCAACGTCTATGCGATTTACGGGGCGTCAATTCAGAATGCGGATTAACGCGGTTTCTCTTGGCGATTGGCGGGTTGGCGTCAATAGATTAGATATTGTTTCCGGCGGGCGTAGATGACCCAGCAGAATAGACCACCAGAGCCACGCGGCGAGGATTGGAAGACTTGGGGCCGCAGGATGATGCAATTCATGTCTCAGACGCGCTCCGCCTTAGTCCAGCAAACTGGTGGTGAGAATGCTGCCGACGATGGAACTATTATGTGGGATAGGGGTGGTAAGTACCCCGTCGTAAGTAGATCTCAATCATTTCGTGAAATTGTATTAAAAAATGCTACTCCTGCATCTAGCGTTGGAGCCTCTGGAGATAAAGCTGGCTTGATAGCTTGGGATGCAAATTATATTTATGTGTGTGTCGGCTCACATGATGGCTCTGCCCATATCTGGAAAAGAGTAACTTTAGTTGGTGGTTCGTGGTGAGTTTAAAAGAAATAAAGAGATGTAAGAAGTGGATTGAGGCGGCTTTAGAGTATTCCGGCGGCACTCACGCTTTTGAAGATGTTGCGGATGGTATTAATAAGGGCGTCATGCAGCTTTGGCCTACACCAAGGGGGTGTATTGTTACAGAAATCGTGGTATATCCCAAAAAGAAAGTATTAAACGTCTTCTTAGGCGGCGGCGAATTGGATCAAATTTTGGATATGCATAACGATGTGATACAATGGGCAAAAGTTCAAGGATGTTCGTCATTGTCAATGTCCGGAAGATTTGGATGGAAGAAACCACTAAAGGCGCATGGTTGGGAAGCTCAACACGCGTCATACGTTAAGGAGTTTGCGTAATGTCTGGAGGTAAGGGCGGTTCAACGTCATCAACAGTAACGATACCTGAGTACATTGAGGAAGCGGCGCGCCGCAATCTCACTAAGGCTGAGAAAATTTCTCAACTAGGTTATGTGCCTTACTACGGCCCAGACGTAGCGGCGTTTACGCCTATGCAAGAGGCTGCGTTTCAAAACGTTTCCGATACTGCATCTGCATTTGGATTGTCGGCTCCTGCCACGCAGGCAGATATTATGGGCGGTATGCAGAGGCCAACTGAATATGCTGGCGGACTTAAAGGCTATTCTTCGGCTCCGATGTATCAGGCTTCATTAGATCGCCTCGCTGCCGAACGTCCCTCACAAAAATCATACATGGATAGTTTCTTTATTAATCCATACACGGGTGAGTATGCGTCTCCGCTTACCGATTACAGCCAGTTTAACACTCTGTCAGATGAAGCCGCCCTAGATCGCGCAAATAGATTGGCCATAGCGCAGGCGGGCGCAGGCGTAGGGTCTGGTGTTTCGAGTTATAACCCGACTTACACAACTTACGGCGGGCATCAGGATATTGCCCACGACGCTATTGACACTGCGTTTTCAGATTACGGGCAGAACATTCAAACTCTTGGGGCAACATCAAACCCAGCTTACAACGCGGAAGTTGCTGCGGCCTATGCGGGTATGCCAGTGACTTATACTAACGAAGATTCTGGAATGGCGGTTACTAAAACAGCAGGCGAAATAACCTCTAGCGACTTTAACTCTGCAAGCGCGGCTGACCAAGGCGCCTTATTAGCTGCGTCTATGGGCGCCGCTGGCATTAAGAATATTGGCGGTGGCTACAATCAGAATGATCCAACAACTGGATTGCTGGGTGGCGTTAAGGATGTGTTTGGAAGTGTAGTTGAGACTGTTGCGGATACTCCATTCCTTGGCCTTCTAAGTACGGTGGCGGATGCATTTGATAAGCCGGATTCTACATATACTACTGGCGCAAGCGAAATGTTTAACAGAAGTGGCCCAAGATAATTGGTCATATTATTAATTTAAAAAGGGCGTAGAGATGGCTTCTTATGGTTTTGTAGATAAGCAGGGTAATGCTTTTAATACGGGTGGCGCAACTTTGGAGGAAGCAATCCAAAATGCGATACAGTCGTACCCCGCGTTATCTACTGGTGGAACTTTCAGAATAGATAATAACGACACAAACGAAAAAATAACGTATGACTTTAATCCGTTAAATTATCAAAAAGGAATGAGTTCTGGAGTTGGCCACGCAAGCGCCTTTTCTCAATCTACAATTCCTGCGCCAGCGCCAGCGCCAGTTTCTCAACCTATGGCTCCACCTCAACAAGTTGCGCAGCAGATGGCGCCGCCGCCAAATCTGTACGTTGACCCTCCAATGACACCACCTCCGGCGCCTGCTCCAATGGCGCCCCCTGCTCCAATGGCGCCAATAACAACTCCAATGGCACCAATGGCACCAATAACAACACCAATGGCAACATCAGTAGCGGCACCAACGCCAGCGCCAGTAGCGGCACCAATGGCAACGCCCAGACCCCAAGGGCAGCCAATGGCTCCAAATAAGGGTGGAGTTGCGGGTGTTCTGCCACAAATGGGTGCAACGCCAATGGCTCAAAACAAGGGCGGCGTTGCTGGTTCTCAGCCTGTGGCATCTCCCCAAGCAAACCCGCCCCAATATCAACCGATGCCTTCACCAACCTCACCACTAGCGCCCACTGCGGGATTTAATGTAAATCAAGCATCTGCGGGTGCATTAGAGCAGGCAATGATGGGCGCCCAAACTGGTATGGGTTTCCAACCACAAGATCTTTCCGCTGTAGGTTACACCCCAGCCCAGCAAGTTGCGCAGCAAGTCGCAGGCGCAGATTTATCACCATACACAAATCCGTATGAAACTCAGGTTGTAAATCAGGCTTTAGCTGATATTTCCGGCCAGCAAGAACGTGCGCTGAACCAAATGGGTGCGCAAGCCACGGCGGCGAGAGCCTTCGGCGGATCTAGGCAGGGCGTCGAAGCGGCAGAAACTCGCAAGGCATATGATGAGCAAGCCGCTAGGACGGCGGCGACTTTACGTCAGGGTGGTTTTGATCGCGCAATTGGCGCCGCACAGTTTGACGTTGGTCAGCGCGCCTCTGCCGAAGCTGCAAACGTTGCGGCTAGAACTGGTGCATCACAATTTGGCGCGCAAAGCATGATGGACGCACAGCGTCAGAATGTGGCAAATAGAATGGCTGCGGAGAGTATGCGTCAAGGCGCTGGCGCACGACTTGGTGGTTACGGCCAGCAGGCTTTCAATATTGGTCGCTCAATACAGCAAGACCAAGCAAATCAGGGATTGTTACAGCAGGGCATACAGCAGGCGCTCATTGACGCCGCGAAGGGCCAATACGCGGGTTACACTGGTGCGCCTATGGCTGCACTTGGATCGCCTCTGGCTGCACTTGGTGCAACGCCAAGCCAATCCACCACAACTGAAAATTATAATCCGGGCTTATTCAGTTACTTACAATCCTTCGCTCAATTACCTAAATTTTAGTAGATAAGAAAGACGATAAGATGGCATTAAGATTTCCGAATCTAGGTAGAAATGATCCCATGAGGCGCGCCAGTGATTTTTCTTTAGGCACTCCAGTTAACCAGCCTATGACAGCGCCAGCGACAATGCCAAGATCTAAATCTATGTTTGGTGGAGTTTTGGATTATATGGGGCAACAAAATCCGCAGACGGGTTTAAGCCGCGCGGAAGGTTTTGCTGCGGCTCTTGATCCCCTTGTCATGCCATCAATGAGAAGTGGTGAGGCAATACGTCAGCGTGGCGCCCAGAGGATGTCTGTGTCTCAAGCTAATAAGACTGTTGAGTGGCTCCGCAAAAATGGATACGCGGAACTGGCCACTGTTGTGGAAAATAATCCGGCAATGGCTCCGGCTGTTATGAGTCAAATTGTTGGTAGCAAGGTTGGCGGCACTCCTGTTAGATCTGATAAAAAATGGCTTAATGGAACCATCATGCAGTCTACCGATTCGGGCGTTATTGTTCGCAACCCGCAGGGCGTGGTTGTAACAGGGCAGGAAGCGGAAAGAGTCATTCAGGAAGCCAACGAATATGAACTGAAGTACAACCAGCAATTATCTGGAGGAAGAAGGCTTGGCTCAATTTCAATTGATGCGGCACAAGACGCGTTTCAAAAAATTGCTCTTGTCAATAACAGTGTTACCAATATTGATAATGCGGTTGCTGCGTTAGATGGAGGCGCCAAAAGCGGTTTAATTTACAGTATGATCCCAAATGTGACTTTAGCGTCAGGTCAACTTGAGACAGCTATGAATAACATGGGTCTTGATGTTATATCATCTGTAACCTTCGGCGCCTTATCTGCCTCTGAAATGAGGTTGGCAATGGAGACTGCCGTTCCACGCGGGCTTGCCCCAGCGGAATTAAGAAAATATTTAATTGCCAAGCGTGAGGCTCAGATTAAAGCCAAAGAAGCATTGACGAAGGCGGCAACCTATCTTTCCAATCCAGCTAATAGTTTGAACACTTGGCTTTCACAGCAGGCAAACCAACCAGACCCAATAATTAAAACGGGTAAAGTTAAAAAATGGAATCAAGATTTAAATAACGGCGAAGGTGGGTTTGAATAATGGCTCAAGTAGAACTTCCAGACGGAACCATACTGCAATTTCCAGACACAATGAGCGAGCAGCAACAAGAGGACGCCGTTCGTAGATATTTGTCTCAGGGAAAGGTGGGGGAAGTGCCGCAAGAAGTTGCCCCAACGCAACGTTTTCGCACTTTTTTGCAGGGCGTTACATTTGGCTTTGCAGACGAAATTGAGGCTGGGATTAGGTCTATAGGAAGCGCAGAGTATGATGATTTGGTTACTGAGGTTAGGGGTGCTTTAAAAGATTACCAAGAAGAAAACCCAATGGAGTCTTTGGGATTTGAGGTTACGGGGGCTGCGCTACCAGCCCTCATAGGAGCTATATTTACTGGCGGCGCTGCGGGTGCAGCAACGTTTGCAAATGTAGCCTCAAAATATCCCACTATTGCAAAAGTTGCAAAAGTTGCAGGCACAGCGGCCCCAAAGAGCCTTATTGGCGCAACTACTATTGGAGCTACGCAGGGCGCACTCACTGGCGTGGGTAAAGGTGAAAACTTAGATGAAAGATTACTTGGGGCTGCGGCGGGTACAGTTTTGGGCGCCGGAGCAGGCGCTGGAGCCTTTGCCTTGACTGAGCCTATCAAGCGTTTGGGAGTTGGCGTTATTGATTTTGCCCGCAGAAGGTTAGGTGGGCGTGGCGGAAAGATTGTTGAAACTGAATTGCAGCGTTTAGCATCAGAAAGCGGTAAAAGTATCGACGAAATTGTTGAGGGAGTTTCTAGCGGAATTATAATGGCGGAGAATAGAACGCTCTTAGACGCCGTTAGAGGATTTAGATCAACTGGTGGCCCCGCAGCAACGGCATTGCGTGAATCACTCGAAAGGCGCCCAGAAGCCGGACGCAAAGCTGCGCTAACAGGGATGCAGCAAAACTTATCTCAATTTGATGATCCAAACGTGTTGCGCGCTATGAGCGCAGATGACTTAGCTGCGAGGGCGGCGGAGAAAGTTGCTTACGAACCATTCAAAACGCAAGTCGCGCCGCAGGGAGTTTTGAACGAACTGTCTGAAGCATTGCGCAGGGTTCCATCTGCTGCGGATGAGGTTAAAGAGGCTTTCCTTGCCGAAACTGGTAAGAAGCCTTTTTTCTCAGTGTCGAAGAGTGGTGAAGTTACATTTAGTAGATCGCCGACTGTATCGGAAGCTGAGTCGGTGCGTAGGGCTTTGCAGGGTGTTGCGTCAGCCAGATATAGGGCTGGTCAGGGTCTTTCTGGGGAAGCAATATCTGAATTAGAAGGTGGCTTGAGGACTAGGCTTGATGAGTCTGCCGAAGGGCTGCAAGCTACGAGGGCGCAGGCAAGTGTTGTGCGTTTATCACGCGAAGCATTTAAAAATGGACAATCCGCATTATCTAAAAATGCTGACGCCGTAGAGGTTGAATTTGCAGAAGTAATGAGAAAAGGCCCAGAGGTTGTGAAAGCATACCGCGCTGGAGTTATGCAGGCATTTAGGAATAAAATGGGCATGGGTTCTAGGAAAAGCTTAATGGGAGCCTTGGCAGACTCTGAGAGAAAAGAAAGTAAAATACTTAAAATTGTTATGCCGGAAGACCAGTTAGACGATCTCATGTCTATAATTAATCGTGCCGCTGGATCTCAAGCTGCGGCAACAAAAGTTTTAGGTGGATCTGACACTGCTATTACAAGCTCACTGCAAGCGCGTCAGGGAATGGATATTGGCGCTGGTGAAATAGCAGAAGCAATTTCGTCTCCAAATCCAATGAACTTATTGAGGTTACTTGGTAAAATTACGAAGAAGGCCGCGCCGCAATTATCCGACGTAGATAGAAAGAAAGTTGTAGATGTTTTAATATCTGAAGATGCTGACTTCGTGAGCCGAGCGCTGAGAGATGAAAGTGGCTTGGCGCAACTCCAATCAAAAGTTCAGTCTTTAGCAAACTTCATTCAAGCTGGCCCACAACGCGCTGCACCAATTATGTCAATGGATGTTTACAATAATTATAATAGAATGAACCAGCCACAATAGGATAGTAAAATGGAATTAAAACCAAAATCACGCACTGAGGTTGAGGGCATTGTGCAGGACGCCATATCATCTGCCGTGGATTTTGTGGAATCTGAGATAAGCGAAATCAGAATAAAGTCTCAACGTTACTACGACGGCGAAGTTGATTTGGGTTACGAGAATGGCCGCAGTAAGGTTGTATCTACAAAGGTACGCGATACCGTACGTGCGGTAAAGCCAAGCCTGATGCGTATTTTCCTTAGTTCCGCAAAGCCAGTGGAGTATGTTCCAAATGGTGCAGAAGACGTAGCGATGGCGGAGCAAGCCACTGAGTTTATGCAGCATGAATTTGCTAGGCTAAATGGTTATCGCGTTTTAAATGACGCCTTCCACGACGCGTTAATTAAAAAGCAAGGCATCGTGAAAGCATATTGGAAGACAACGCCACGCGCAGAAATTCACACTTACACAGATTTATCTGACGATGAGTACACTTTTCTGGTGTCTGACGATGACGTTACCATTCTTGAGCATACGATGGAAATGTCACTATCAATGGACGAAATGGGTATGGAAGTTGAGATGCCATCCCACAGTGTTAAGCTTAGTCGGCAGGAGGAAGACGGCGAGTTAGTAATTGAAAGCATACCGCCGGAAGAGTTTTTTATAGATAGGTCCGCGCGTATGTTATCCGACGCCTACGTGGTGGCGCACCGCACAGAAATGCGCGCCGGAGATGTAATCGAAATGGGCTTTGACCCTGAAGTGGTTACAAAGCTTGATAGCTTTGATAGCGGCTCAGAAATGACTGAGGCTGAAACACATGAACGCCAAGGCTTCAGCAATGATTTTGACGAAGACGAACAAGACCCGTCAATGAAAAATGTGACAATCACGGAAGCCTATATGCGCATAGATGTGGACGGAACTGGAATACCAGTTTTGCACAAAATAATATGCGGCGGTACGGGTTACGAAATGCTTGATTTTGAGCAGTGTGATGAGTTGCCGTTTGCCAAAATGGAGATTGACCCAGAGCCACACACTTTTTACGGCAAGTCATTAGCTGATTTGATCATGGATGACCAAGACGCAGCTACTTCAATAATGCGTGGCATTTTAGATAACGTAGCAATGACGAATAACCCAAGAATTGGTATTATCAGTGATTCGGTAAACATAGACGATGTGTTAAATAATGAAATTGGCGCCATTGTCAGAATGCGTACCGCTGGCGCAGTGCAAGACTTGTCAGTGCCATTTGTTGCCGGACAGACACTAAGCGCGCTCACTTACTTAGACAGTGTAGTAGATCAGAAAACAGGTGTTACGCAGAACGTAGCCCTAAACCCCGATGCCATGCAGTCAACTACTAAAGCTGCTGTGCAGGCAACTGTAGAGGCTGCCGCTGGTCAGATTGAGGTTATGGTGAGAAATCTTGCCGATGGGGTTAAAGACCTATTCGGAATAATGCTGAGATTAATGAGCAAGAACGTAGACGAAGAAAAGATGATGAGAATGAACGGTATGTTCGTTCCCGTTGACCCACGCGTTTGGGATCAGTCTATGGACGTTGCCATTAATGTGGGTCTTGGCACTGGGCGCGAGGCGGAAAAGGTTGCCGCGCTTGGCCAAGCCCTGCAAATGCAGACAATGGTGTACCAAACCTACGGCCCGCAGAATGGTTTGGTTTCACTCACAAACATTAGAAACACATTGGCGGATCAATTAAGTGTTTCCGGCATACGCAATGCTGACAGATATTTTGCGCCAATAACGCCAGAGATTGAGGCGCAAATGCTGCAAATGCAGCAGCAGGCGCAAGCCCAGCAGGGGCAAGCATCCGATCCAAACGCTGCATTCTTGCAGGCAGAGCAAATGAAGGCTCAGTCTAAGATGCAATCAGACATGGCCAAGCTGCAACTTGACGCACAAAAAGCTGCTGCCAGCGACGATTTGAAGCGAGATCAAATGGCGCAAGATCTTCTGGTAGACGCCGCAAAGGTTTACGGTGAATACGGAACTGCGGTAGACGTTGCTAGGATACAAGCGGAGCAAGATAAAATGAGAATGATTGGCGGAATGGCTCAAGGCCAGCAGCCACAATGAGTACGGGAATCCGCATAGAAGCTGATGAAGCGCGCCGTTTAAAAAACGATACCGCGTTCAAGACTTTCATGCAGAGTGTACGCGAAAATCAAATGTCGATTTTTGCGGGCAGTAGTGCGTCCGAAGTGGACGTGCGCGAAGAGGCACACGCAATAATGCGCGCGCTAGACCAGATCAAAGCAACCCTCGACGCCGCCGTTATGGCAGAGGCGCTTTTAGATCGCAAACAAAGGAAGTAGTACCGATGGAATCGACTACCCTAGAAGCAGCAGCAGAAAGCCTGCTCGCAACGGCTCCAGAACAATCTGGAGAAGATAATCTAAGTGAAGCTGTAGAAGCAATTACCGCGCCCGATGAAGATCAGGTTGAGGAAGTTGAGGCTGCAACTGAAAGCGAAGATGACGTTGAAGCATCCAGCGAAGATCTTGATGATCTTGATGATGTTGAAATTGACGGCGAAGACCTAGTAGAAGCTACTGAAGACACCAATTTTATCCCCGTCAAAGTCGATGGAAAAGTAGAGAATTGGACACTGGATCAGCTCAAGCAATCTGCTGCGGGACAAGCGGCAATTAATAAGCGGTTCCAAGAGGTTGCTGAGATGCGTAAGCACACTGAGCAAACTCAAGCCGCATTGCAACAGCAGCAACAACAATTTATGCAGCTATACCAACAAGCACAACAAAACGGAGTGCAGGCACCCGTCCCACCATCAAGAGAGTTATTTGAAAATGATCCCATTGGGTTCATGGAGCAAAAACTTAAATACGATGAGGACAAGGTGCAATATGACTCCCAAATGCAACAGGTTCAACATATGCAAAATCAACAGCATCAGCAGCAGGCGCAGGCGCATCAAGCGTATCTGCAACAGCAGGCTGAGTCTCTTGTTCAGCATATTCCAGAATTGGGTAACCCTGAGAGCAGCGATAAAGTTAAGTCGGCTCTCGTAGAAACTGGCATCGAATATGGCTTCACTGCCGAGGAGATGCAAATGGTTACGGACAGCAGATATGTGCGGGCGTTAAATGACGCACGTAAATATAAGCAACTGGTTGCGAAGCGCAAACAAGCGCAGAAGAAGGGCGAAAATGTTCGTCCCGTTGTGAAGGCTGGTGCGGCCAAGCGTAAAGACGGAGATGCTGTAACTCGCAATAAGGCGCAAGCGCGCTTGCAGAAAACTGGCTCAATCGATGATGCATTGAGCTTGATCTTAAACCAGTAGTCTTTGAAAGGACAAAATAATGGCACAGCCATCCAATACCTTTGACAGTTATGATTCTGTCAATACAATCCGTGAAGATTTATCTTCAGTAATTTATAACGTGTCGCCGGAGGAAACTCCATTTTACAGCAAGAGTTCAAAAAGTTCTGCCAAAAATACTTTGGTAGAGTGGAACACTCAATCGCTGCGCGCGAGTGCGGCTAACGCACATATTGAGGGTGACGCAACAACTGCTGAAGCTCGTACTGCAACAACAAGATTGAACAATTCAACTCAAATCTTTAAAAATGCAGTCGTGGTTCCCGATACTGATGAGGGATTAGACCGCGTATCCAAGACCAAGCAAATTGCTTACCAGACTTTGCTAATTGCAAAAGAGCAAAAGTTAGACATCGAAAAAGCACTTTTCGACAATAACGCTAAAGTCGCCGGTAATGCTACAACTGCGAGGGAACTTGCAGGCGCTCCAGCTTGGATGACCACCAACGTGAACTTTGTTTCTGCAAGTTCTGGTGCTAATCCTAACGGCACAGGCAGCAACGCACGTACCGACTCAGGCGCTCCTACAGCGTTTACTCAGGCTAAATTTGACACAGTTATGCAGTCAATTTGGGAAGAGGGCGGCAAGCCAGACACAGTGTATCTATCAGCGTTCCAGATGAACGTTGCTCTAGGTTTCACTGGTAACAACAACCAGCGTTCATCAGTGCAAGCTGGCGACGAGCGTGTTGTTAAGTCATTGGCTGTTTACGTGACACCTTGGGGAACTGTGGAGTTCATGCCATCACGGGAAAATCGTTCGCGTGACGTTTTCATCATGCAGGACAATATGTGGGAAGTCGCAATGCTGCGTCCAACCAAAAATGTTGCATTGGCGAAAACAGGTGATAACACCACCAGACAAGTGGTAACAGAACTTACATTAGTCTGTAAAAATGAGGCTGCGTCTGGAATTATTGCAGACAACACAACTTCATAATACAATAACTTTAGGGGCGGCATTAGTCGCCCCTATTTTCAATTCAGGAGTTATTCATGCAGAAAATTATAGTTAACAGAATCAAAATTCTGTGCAGCAAGGGTAGAATAGAAAAGGGTGAAACTGTCATTTTGCCGGAAAGCGAAGTTGAGCAATTAAACTCACTGCGCGGCGATACGGTAACAATCTTAGAAACTGTAAGTGAGGCGCCGAAGGTTGCGCAGGCAGTTAAAAAGGTTGCCACCAAAGCCACTGAGAAAATCGGCACGAAACGCAAACGTGCGCGCAATGCAAACGGCACTCTGAAGGGTGATGATCCATCAACGCCAAATGTGAATGAGGCTTGGAATGAGTCTTAATACATCAACTAAAATTTCAGAAAAGGTTTCTTTTGAAGGTGACAACGTGGTCATTAAGAAAACCTTTGACGGTTCTCAAATGCTCAAAGACGCGGCCCACGCGCGCGAAGTTACGCAAAACAGTTTCGGCTCTGATTATAAGCACGTCGGAAATGTAGATATGGGGATGCTATCTGTTTGGCTAAAAGAAGCTGGTGTTGAGTGGACGGATACCCAAGCAGTCAAAGATGTGTTAAAAAGGAAGTTGATGAGTAGCGAATTTAGCAACTTACGCGTCTGGCAGGGCAGTTACTAATGGAAATGGATATGATCTGGAGTGCAATTTTAACTTTGGGCATAGCCTTTGTTGGTTTCGTTTTACGTGGTTATATTTTGGAGCTTCAACGGCTCCAAATTTTAATCAATAAAACGAGAGAAGAATATGTAACTAAACCTGACAATAACACTGCAATGGATCGTGTCATAGCACGATTGGACGCGTTAGATTTAAAGATGGACAGGATGCTCGACAGATAAACTAAAAAGGCTCCGGCATGATTGATCCTATCAGTGCGATAACACTCGCCACAAGCGCATACAAAGGAATAAAAAAGGCTTGTGAAGTCGGCAAGGAAATTTCAAGTTTCACAGGCGCAATCTCTCAGTTTGCAAAAGCATCTGCTGACATTGATTTCCTAGAACAGAAATCTAAAAAACCTCCACTTTATAAAATTTTTTCGGACACTCAAAGTCACGCTTTAGAATTGTGGACTCAAAAACAAAAGCTGAAAGAAATGCGTGAAGAATTAAAGGATTATATTTCATTCGTTTATGGGCCATCTGCTTGGCGTGAGATTGTAGCTATCGAAGCACAACAGCGCAAAGAGCAACGGGACTTGGTTTACGCAAAAAAAGAGGCAATAGACAATCTTATAAACGGAATTATAATTACATTGATAATTTCAGTTGGTTTAGCAATCGCGGGCGGAGTTATTTGGTTTGTCGGAAGATCACAGGGTAAATGGTGAGTGATATTAGTTCAAAAAGGCAAAAAGTACGTTGTATATGGCAAACGTGGAAAAGTTGTTATAATAACAAGTCATAAGAATATAGCAAAAGGATACGCAAGGAGTTTAACAGATGACTGAATATGACCTAAACAGTAACGGCAAGATTGATCCAGATGAGCGCGAGCTTATGCTAGAGGATCGCCGCCTGCGGATGGAAGACGCAGATCACAAGCGAGATGCACAACTCAAAATGACGTGGTTTGCCTTATTTGGCCTGCTGATTTACCCGCTTGGCATTGTTGCTGCGGATCTCATTGGGTATGACACCACGGGTCAGTTGTTGGCGGATATTGCCCCCACATACTTCATAGCTATATCGGGGCTTGTCGCTGCGTTCTTTGGGTTCTCTGCGCTGGGATCTAAGAGATGAGTATTATTGCAAGCTTGATTGGCCCAGCCACAGAACTTGCCGGCAAATTCATACAAGACAAAGACAAAGCTGCGGAGTTGGCTCATAATCTTAGTACGATGGCCGACAGACATTCGCAGGAAGCCATGTTAGCGCAGATAGCGGTTAATACAGCAGAGGCTAAAGGAAACTGGTTTCAGGCGTCGTGGCGCCCTCTGTGTGGCTATGTGTGTGTGCTAGGCTTGATGGTTAACTTTCTTATATCTCCTATTTGTGCGGGCTTTGGTTTTATAATCCCGCAGGCAGAAATGTCGGTTATGATGCCGATCTTAACAGGTATGTTAGGTCTGGCCGGAATGAGATCATTTGAAAAGGTCAAGAAGGTAAGCAAGTAATGAAAGAAGATCCTAGATTAGCGCGGGCTGGTGTGTCTGGTTTTAACAAACCCAAGCGCACACCCAGCCACAAAACGAAATCACACGTTGTCGTGGCCAAAGCAGGCGACGAGGTAAAAACAATTAGGTTTGGCCAGCAGGGTGTATCTGGGTCTAAAGATGGAACGGCCCGAAACAAATCATTTAAAGCGCGCCACGCAAGTAATATTGCGAAGGGCAAAATGTCTGCGGCGTATTGGGCAAATAAGGTGAAGTGGTAATGAGGATAAAAGATTTAACAGTATTTATCATGGGCGCCGGACTGATCTGCCTGCTTGGTTTCATAGTTTACGATGAGTTTGCGTTAGCGCGAGAGCAAGGTGGGCCGGTAGATCAAAACATCATTGAACTGCTCCAGATGAGCTTGACGGGCGTCATAGGCATTGTTGCGGGGCATATTAGCGGAAGGGAAAGCAAATGAGTTTGTATTCAAATATTCATAAAAAGCGTGAGAGAATTAAGGCTGGAAGCGGTGAGAAAATGCGCAAGGTTGGCACTAAGGGCGCGCCCAAGGCCAGCGCATTTAAAGCTGCTGCTAAAACGGCGAAGAAAAGAAAATGAGTAATGCAATGCGAAAATTGCAAACGAAGATTGGCGTTTCTGCCGACAATTCGTTTGGGCCAAATACGGCGCGCGCAATCGCCAAGCATTACAAATTATCTAACAAGCGCGCCGCGCATTTGATGGGGCAGGCCCACCACGAATCCGGCGGGTTTAAATTAACAAAAGAAAACCTGAGTTACTCTGTCGAGGCGATGATGCGGGTTTGGCCTAGCAGATTTCCGACTAAGGAAAGTGCAGAGCCATTTGCGCGTAACCCAAAAGCGTTAGCTGAGAACGTGTATTTTGGACGTATGGGTAATGATACAAAGGGAAAAGCGAGCCTCTACTTGGGCCGTGGATTTTTACAATTAACTGGATTTTCTAACGTCAAAGCATTTGCTTCTGATATGGGGTTGCCGGAGGTTATAGAAGATCCGTCATTGCTGGAAGAAGAATACGCGTTTGAAACGGCTATGTGGTTTTTTTCTAACAACGGGCTGTATAAAATTGCAGACACTGGTGTTGATGGCGAGGTTATCCGCAAAATAACGAAGCGGGTGAACGGTGGGTATCACGGCATCGACGATAGGATACATCAAACCACAAAAATCCATACTTGGTTGGAGAGTGCTTAAATGCACGATCAACTGGCCCGCGCAAGTGTTGGGCGGGCTGGTGAGTATTTAGCATTAAGCAGAATTTCTAGGGCTGGCCACGAATGTACGCTTGTCAACAATAATGCTGATGACGCTTACATTAAAACAACAAATAATTTGCTGCTAACCCTGCAAATAAAAACAGCAGGCTTTATTCCATTAAATTATAAATCCTACAGTTTTCACACAAGAAATCTATCAAAACAAAAAAGATCAGATATTTGGGCGTTTGTAGCCTTAGATATTGAGAAGATATTTTTTTGTCGAGGTGATGATTTATCAATAAAATCAGGTCACACGCGGTTAAGACCCACTATGTTTTTAAACGAAAAAACATTAATGGAAGAAGTTTTTAACTCTTTCTTCTAATTTACCTCTTGTAATAGTATATATAATATATATGTTAGGCATATAAACAGGAGGAATTTTAAAATGACACTTACAACAAACCAAGCCGCCGCAATGACTGCCCTGAT